>ENA-UOOE01002260-UOOE01002260.1-fermentation-metagenome-genome-assembly--contig:-NODE-2260-length-14118-cov-7.656830_pt1 | contig 14118 bp, 16 predicted proteins | sample MGYA00245776_ERZ724021 | MGnify/ENA primary metagenome ERZ724021 (study PRJEB28704, sample SAMN03018321) | fermentation metagenome | biome: anthropogenic terrestrial biome; feature: soil; material...
AAAACAAGGGGCAGGATATTTTCATCGCTTGCCATGACGACCTGAAAAGACCCAGGAATCCGGCAATTCCACATCGTGCCCCTTGAACATGAACATGAGAGGTTAGGTAAAAAAGATACCAATCCTATTGCTCGTTATGAGTTAAGACAGCTCTGAAAGTTCCTACGCTTCTTGGGATACTATTCCGCATTCTTTTGAATCGCTCTACGCATCTTCCCAGGAGTGGTCCCATACATCTCCCGAAAGGCTTGGTGAAAATGGCCGTCGCCGCAATAGCCGACACTCCTGGCAATTTCCAAAACCGGCATATCGCTTTCCAATAAAAGCCCGACCGCTTTTTCCATGCGGACGCGTTTTGTTGTTCTTTCATAAGCTGTGCTGACTCTGCAGTAAGCGGCAACACGTAAAACTTCTTTTTTGATAGATGGCATTTCAATGCAATATTGTTATTTGTTTGAAATTCTCCTGTGTTTACAAAACAAAAAGACATGATAGTTAAAGAACCGTCATGCCGAAGTCATATTTATAATTGCTATCTATAAAATAAACTACATTTTCTTGTACGCTTTTCACAAGAAAATGTGGCGTTTAACATGATGGAGTCGGCGGGGTTTGTCCCCCCGCATTTCTCTGCTTTTATTGTCGTCTAGCAAAAAAACTCATTTATTTGCCGATATATTGCATCACAACGGTTTATAAAGCATTATAAACCCTGCATCTATGCGGATTTTAAAATGTGTGGGTATCGTTAAAAGGTGTCCATATTCATCCCCTGGTAAAGCCACAGGAACATTGACCTTTGTGGCATAAAAGGTTACTTCTGCACTTAGTCCATAAAGTAGGCCACGATTTTTTCTCTGCTGTCCAAAATCTCCTCCGTAGGAACGCCCATGCTCTTTGCCAAGTTTGCAGAGCCATTTAGGGCGGTTTCCACATCAGGAGAAAAAGCACAGTTCACCAAATCAACATAGACCTCAAAGTTGGAAATCAGCACCGCAATGAAATTCTGAAGTTCGCCAGAGAGTTGCGCGTCAAGCTGCTCAATGTCCTTCAGATAGCCGTTGATAATTGCCTGTTCCTTTTCGGAGAATTTATCCTTCGCAATCTGATACATCAGCGTACCCGCCGTGTTACCAATGACAGCACCCAAAACAGGGATAGGTATTAACACCTGCCCGGCAAAGGAGGACAGCGCGCTTAAGGTAGCATCCACGCACAGAAGTTCCGAATTCTCGATAAACTGTAACTGGTCAATCTTGCTGGTTCTGTACAAATGCGCCTGTTCAGCAACACCAAAGGATGCGGTAACCACGGCACTGGCAACGGCTGCTGGTGTGGCGGTGTAATTCGTCAGCCCATACATACTTAGACCACGAATTCCACCCTTTAGAGTGCCTTTGCCTGTTTCTCCTGAGATTCTAAGCCAATCATCGTTGTTAAACTCGCTGAACTTTCTCCCAGCTTTTCTCTTACGAACAAGTGCTAATCCAAACGATGTCGCACCTTCAATGCCTGCGGAAATTACAGTAACCTTCGCACCTTCAGCTAACGATGGCTTACTTTCCTGATAGGCGGCATTTCTCTGAACTTGGTCTTTTTCGGAAAGGTTATCACTCTCACGGTCAAAAGTGGCAACGATGGCGTCTGCCTGGGCATCCCCATACGAGAAAGCCGAAGGTTCTATATCACTGAAGGAAATATTGCCAGAGGCAAAAAACTCATGTACTTCTTTCCATTGCTTGAGTGAAAACTCTCCTGTGGATGTCGGCATCTTATTAGCCACTGATTCCGGCACAGAAAGATAATATTTAATACGCTCATAATGGTCTTGGGGTATCTGATATGTGCCTCCATTGCTCAAATAGTCTGGGTACGAGCGCATATGCTCTATTATTGCTCGTAATGATAAATGGCCTCCAGACTGAACAAATTTCTGCTGTATTTCCTGCATACCTCGCATGATATCTACCGGACCATTATCGTTAATCCATACATGGTTTGGAAGTTTACCTTCTATCTGCTGCCGAGCATTGCCAATACCGCATTCTGCGATTTCAGCAATGAAACCGTGCATACCCTTCGTGCCACCACGATTTCTCTCAATAATTTCTTCTTTGATGGTGGAAAGAGCAGTGCTTAGAGGTTTCATTGCATCTTCCCAGTTCTTGTCCTGCTGTGCCAAAGTAGAAACAAGACGGTCGAGACGCACCTGGTTCAGATAATTCACCCAGGCTGCAACAGCTTGTTCTTGCCCACCTTTTACTATTTTTTCAGCATCCATTCTTTACTCCCTCTACTCAACGCTCTTGCCAAGTGAAGATGCAAGGGCTTTTGTGTTGTTAATCAAGGCACCCAGTTGCAACTGTCTTTCTTTGGGAAGATACATGAAATCCTTTCCGAATTCATGGAGCGAGTTCCTGTACATCTGCTTCAGCTTATCTCTCAACAGCGTGGTTTCGTCAATGAGGATCTTAATTTTTTCGGAGACAATTAAGGTATCGTGTGTGTTTTTCTTTACGGCTTCAATCTCCTCTTTTTTCTGCTTACTCAATTTGAACTTGTTGATAGTGAAGAGTGTAATTGATGCCAAGAGTGTCGCGCCGGCAATCGTCCATCCGACAGGACCCGCCAATGCCAGAAACGCATGACCGGCAGCCATACCACCACCCCCGGCGGCAACTGCTCCGCCACCGAGCCATGCAAGGGCTGCATTTGTAGCGGCTGCACCAGATAATGCCGAAATCGCAGTTCCTGTAGATGCTATACCGAAGGTTGTAGCTACCCACATTGCTGCCGTAGGTGCTACACTGACGATTGCTGCACTGGCGGCTACCCCCGCACCGGCTCCAAGAGCAGACTTCTTTGCTGCCTCCAACTCTGCCTTCGCAAACTCACAGGCATCGGTAAAGCTAACTCGGTTTGTATGAATTTCCGCAATATCCGTATCAAAGGACTTAGGGCGGTTTGCAATGCTGTTAATGAGAGTTTCGATATTCAAAATCAAATCGACGGCTCGTGTTCTCATAACGCAAAGGCTGTCACCGTTACTATACATAGTAGTATAGGCATCGTTATATCCCGTCACAGCCATACGCAGTTCATCGTCCAGCTTGACTTTGGGCTGTTTCTTTTCAGATATATCTTGAGGACTTTTGATGGTGTCTTCACTTGGATTCTTGATAAACTTCTCCGCTTGATGCTGAACAAACTGAACAGCCTGTCCGGTACCTTCAGAGATTTTTTCGCCTGCTACACTGGCTGAATCCTTTATTTGGACTACAATTTTTGAAATATCCGGCTTCTCCATATTGAGCTTCCTCACAATTTGTTGTTAGTTATATTTATTCTCCGGAACGGATCAGGTGCTACGCCATGTCCTTGCCGATGCTGGGGATTTTCGTCAGGTCGATCATTTCAGCATCTGACTTGCTCTGCAATCTGTGCTGACGCTTCGGATGCTACGTCTATGTTGACAGAGCCGATGGATTTATACAGCGGAATACGGGCGATACTACGTTCTATGATATCATCCTTGCGAACACCTGATTCTACATCAAGGGTTAGCCTTTCGGTCAGAGCCTTTGCACTGCACACGAGTGAAAACCAATGCACCGCGCAACCGTTCACGGCAAGTCTGCTGAGAAGGTATCAAATATAACCCGCTCATGCAATACCCAACAGAAGATGATATTTTCAATCTCAGGGCAGCGTATGAAGCTATTGAGTATGTGGGCAATGTTATCCATCACCATTGACTTTGTCTCGTCAGTTACGACAAATGGATTCATATCCCGGCACCAATCGTCGTCTAAAAACACATTCTTCGGCAGCATATTTTTAAGCTCCCCGCACGTCGCGGTTTTACCAACGCCCATCGTACCGCCGATGATAATCAAATTTTTCATGTCTTTCGTTTCCTAACTTTCGGCTTAATCAGGTCGTAGCTGTTCCCGATTTGCCACTGCAATTTCTCATCAGACACATCCGAGCCGATGGTCACCGTATTCCAATGCTCATGATTCATGTGGTAACCTTTCGCTATACCCTCGAACGCCTGCCGCAGGAAGTCTGCTTCGAGCGGGTCGCATTTGAGGTTGACGCACAACCTACCGTTCCGCTCGTAAATCAATGCGAAGGACTTCTTGTTTGTCCTGTGGCGCATCACCGTCCATGCGCCAGGATCGGAGATGTCATCAACGGGTAATCCTCGTATGCGGCGGGGAGAGTCAGGCAATAGTCGATAATTTCCTGTCGTGTCATAGGCCGTGACATCTCCTCCTTACACATCAAACATAACGTCCAGTTTTTCAAGTAGCGCAGGTAGATTCTTCTTCTTTAGTTCACACTCCCATATCCGCAGAACCGTCCAACCGCGCCGCTCAAACTCCTTTGTGATTGCTTTATCACGCATCATATTTTTTTCGCGCTTTGCCGACCAGAATTCCTCGTTTTGCTTCGGGCGGGTATTGCGGCAATCGTGGCCGTGCCAGAAGCACCCGTCGACAAACACGGCGATTCGCCTCTTCGGGAAAACAAAATCAGGGTGTCCCTTGACGGGGTAGTTTCGTCGCCAACCCTTTATTCCTTGCTCTGTAAAGATTTCAATCAGCCGCATTTCGGTAGATTTGTTGCCTTTGGAGCGAACCTTGCTCATAATCGCTGAGCGAGTATATTTATCAAAAACATCGGCCATACAAAACACCTCCGAAAAGCTAATCCGTCTTTATTATCATCTTCATGGCGGGGTCGTACCGGTAATGCTCAATTTCCTTTTTCACTATAAGCTGTATCGCATCCTCCACGACCGATAACGGGACCGTGAACCATTCGCGCGGGTAGTGTTTTATTCCTTGGTCGTCTCGGATTTCCAGCTGCAGGTTACACCCACTGAAAAAGCGGTGGATGTTCGCCTCAAGGTAAGGTACGTCCAAGTTGTAGCAACGGGCCGTCAATACGACCTCCACGTCGCTCATTAGGTAGGTAGGCTCTTTCGCCGCATTCTGTATTCGCGTCGTGACATCGCCAGAGCAATAACCTATTTTGTAAAGGTTACGCATCTTGCGAATTTTAGGGTTTCGACTTAGGCTCCTCAAAACATAAATGTACCCGTTCTGCACGTCGTCTGGCTCGATTTTTGGCGTTCCGTCCTCGTTCACTTGTATATCGCTGATACCGAACCCGTCAATTCGCATTGCGTTTGTGAGCGAGCGGAACAACATCGTGGATTCCGTGCCGTTATCAAAGATGCAGCGTGTTCGTCCGTCTTTTCTACGATACACCTGCCCGTCGTATGTCTTCTCGGTCAGACTCGCATTATCTACTTCCAAGAAGAACACGACTCCGCGCAACACGAAGTAACGCCCCTCTACTAAGTCGTCTTGACCTTTAAACTCCACCAGTTTCCGACGCCCGCTTTCAAGGTCGGCGTGAATTTGCTTGAATGCCGCCTCGTACATATCGAAGTCTTTACAGACCTTTCGTCGGGCAATATAGTCGGGGCGTAGCCTATCGGTCGGTTTAATATGGGAGAGTTTAAAGATGCTCTCGCTTTCCTCGTCGGAATTGAGTAAACCGAGAGGGTCTTCCGTCAGGAGTTCTTCGAGCGATATTGACTTTGCCTCTTCCGATTGAAGAAGATCGTACATATCGTACTCGCGCAGAATCTTAACTTTCTTTGGGTCGGACTTAATACCCGAAAGCCGCGCCGCAAGGGTATACTCGGTTATATCTCCTCCATCGGCGCTTGGAAGCCTGTGGTCGTTATCCTCGTAGAACTGCGTGATTTCTTGGAACTGCTCTATGAGTCTCCAATCTTCCTCACGCCGCTCTTGCTTGGGGTTTTCTTTAACGTCAAGCAGTCCGAGAGGGTCGCTGTCGAAAATCTCCTGTAGCTTTGATTTGCGGCTTTCATCATCCATTGATCATCCCTCGCTTAACTTGCTTGAGATAAGCCAGAGCCTCGGCGAGCCTCCGCTCGTGCGGGTCAAGTGCATCAAGTGACGGCGGGCGGCGCATCGTCTTGGCAAACTCGTTTATTTGTGGCCACAGGAAGGCGGCCTCGTCATCGGTCATGCTGACTTTAAATGCCGAAATGCAATCTTGAATCGACTTCAGTACCTTTGGCGTAATAGACTTGGACAATACCTCAAACGCCTGCTGGAATGGGTTTATCGAGTCGATGAGGTCGATATTAAGCTCCTCTATGTTTATGAACTTCCCGCTCATGTCGATAAAGCGGCGGTCTCCAACTTGCGTGACCGTGGCATGTCGGGTGACCATGTCCGTAACAACGTGTTGCCTGACCTCCTCCACCTCGTCTTTGGAAAGGTCAGGGTATTTTGTCAGGATAATCTTTGGAATCAATACCTTATTAATGACTTCAGGGTCGACTGCGCCGTTTACGGAATGGACGATGTCCGGGTCTTGGAGAATACTTGCCTTTAGCTCCGTTAGATCCGAGTCAACAATATTCTTAACCCTTTGAGTTGAGGGTTCGCGCAAACCGCCGACGCGGATAGTTCTCTCGTCGTCTCCGCTTTCGTCTTCGTCGGGTTTCTTTGGCTTGAAGTTGAAGTTCGGCGCAAGTACCTGCTCCATGAGCAGCGAGGCTGTTATCGCTTTAAGCATATTGTTGACGGACTCCACGACCTCGTCACTCTCCGCGTCGGGTTCGGCGATGAGGTTTGTAAACTGTGAATGCGTCTTGTTTGCACTATCCCTTGTGCAGCGACCGATGATTTGGATAATCTCCGTCAAAGAGCCTCTGTAACCTACGGTCAAGGCGTGTTCGCAGAACGGCCAGTCAAATCCTTCCTTTGCCATGCCAAGGGCGATTATCAAGTCTACATCGCCAATATTCTGGACGCCGCGAAGATATGAAACGACCTTTTCTCGGTCGGCGGCGTTATCGTTCACCAAATCCGCAACCTTAATTACCTTACAGTCAGAGTGCCTTTTGACGTAGATGATGTTCGTCGTTGGGTCCACCGTCTCCACTTGCCCGATGGCGTCGAGAATTGTATCAACCTCGATGTACTTATCTTTGGTGGATTCGCCGGAGGTCACGCTCGGTATATGGAGAATAGTCTTCTGGTCTGTGTCCAAGACCTCCGAAATTGCGGCGGTGTATCTGCCGGTGTAGAAATGGAAACCTATGCCCAGCGACTTCAAGTATTTGTAGCCGTTTAACTGTTCGTAGTAGTTGTAGGTAACTTTATAGAACTTTGCCTCGTCCTCGCCTGTCAACACGGGGATTCCGTCCCCACGGAAGTATGACCCGGTCATCGCCAAGATATGGATATTCTGCTGTGCCATCAAAGCTCGCACCAGTTCGCCTAACTTGCTCTCGTAGTCCGCTGAAACGTGATGGAACTCGTCGACCGCCACTAAGCAGTTCTTGAACTTATCAGCTCTAGCCCTGTCGAAGGCAAACCGCAAGGTAGCATGGGTGCAGAGCAAAATAGTATCCTCGTCGGATTCCAGAAAGCTAATAAAAGCATTAACTTTACTGTTGCTCGTGTCAGCACCGGGTACGCAGAGGTTGTTTTTGTCCAATACCGTCCAGTCGCTGTGGAATCCGTTGGCTGTCAGTTTGGTCGATGCAAATGACTTCCCAATAGCACGTTCTGGAACAGCGACAATGACTTTTTTTACATCGCCCTCTTTCAACTTGTCCAAGGCGATGAACATCAGCGCCCTCGACTTTCCTGAAGCGGGCGGCGCCTTTATCAAAAGATACTGGGACTTGCGAGCGGCGTAGGCACGGGCTTGTATTTCACGCATACCCAGAGCGTCCACCTGCGTGCTTTTCCCCGTAGCTTCATAGCTAATGTTTACGACATTCTCCATATAGTTTAACCTCCCAGTTTATTGTAAAGTTCAAATAGACAATCCAAGCGCTCTCTATCTGATACGAATGAAGCATCCCTATAACAGCGGTCTATCACGCAATCCAGCAGGTAGTGGGCGTAGCGTAGTTCGTCCGGCATATTGTCTGGGTCGTACCATTCCGCATAGGTCATCCCCGAGTATTTCTCTCTTGCGGCTATAATAGCCAACACGCGCTTTGTGATTTCGGCTTTTTGTTCCTTGCTGATATCAGGAAACGGAAACGTATTATACCCCAGTTGAGACGAGTAGCGTATTCGTGTTTCCAATGCCCCACAAACAGTCCTGCCCCAAATATTGTGCATCTTCGAAGCGACTACGCCGAATATCCACGGTTCACAGTCATAAACGACGAAAGCAAGGTTAGTGACAATGATGCTCTTGTCGACAAAGCCGATAGGGATGTAGACCCTGTTTTCCGATGACACGGAAGGCACGACAAGCGAATTCCTATGCGTCTCGTTTGTCTCACGAAAACGGTGTGGATGAGCGGCGTGAGTTCGAGCCGACCTATCCGTACTGGCAAGCCGAGCCTGTTTTACTTTTTCAACTCTGTCGGCAATGCAAGGTATCTCCATTGCTTCTTGAAGTTCGGCATCTCGTATCCAAAAGCACCAACGCTCAATGCCGTTAATAAATTCCTCCGCTCCGACCACTTTTTTGAGGAACTTTTCGGCGCGAGGGTCCCTTGATACGACATCTACCTTTTGCTCGTGGGAAAGCAGATAGTCGCTCCAATACAGCGGCATATTCCCCTTGACCATCTTAGGCAACTTGCTTATTGGAGAGTTGCGTTTCTTCACTATTGTATCGCCCGGCACTAAATATGGGCTAATACTTCTTGGCTCAAAAACCGTGGTGGCTGTGTATAACTCTCGTGGCTTCAAGTCTGAGTTAGGGACAACGCCTATCACCACGACGGTAACTGCTGTTCTATTACGCGCATCGTTCTTCCACTTGAAAGACGTATAGGCAAACCGTATATGTACGCCTTTCTCAAACAGCTTTGGCCACAGCAACTGAACCTGCTCGCCTTGTGTCAACGAGTTTGTGGTCACGAAGGCAAACCCGCCTCCGTGAGCGCAGATATACTTCGTGGCAAGCATGAACCAGCATGAAGCATAATCCAGATTGGAAACCCTGTCGTACTCTGTAAATACTCTCAGCAAATCTGTCTTTTGTGCAGGGGTCTGTTTCCTTGCGCCTACATAGGAAGGGTTCCCTATCAGATAGGTTTCCCCATCACCCCGACAGACTGTTTCCCAGTCTATCCGCGTGGCGTTTTCGTTTACGATATTGTTGCTAAACAATACGCCAATTGTATCCGCGAATAGCCGCTTGACAGCATAGCCCTCCCTCGCTTCCTGACATACGACAAATAGAAACCCCAAGCGAGCTATAGCGCAGGAAAAAGCGTCTTCTTCGATTCCGTAGAAGTTACTCCAATGAATGAAAGTACCGCTTTCGTATGACGTGGGGCGTTCGGCGATCCGCGACGATGAAGTGGCCTCCCCCAAGGATGAAGCTTCTTCATGCTTTTCAATTGTCATACTGATTATACTTGCGAGTTTATTAAGTTCCTTGAATGCAACGAGCAGAAAATTTCCCGTACCGCTCGACGGGTCGAATACGGAAATCGACCTGACTCGGTTTAGTAAAGTCTCGCACCCCTCGCGGCTCGCCTTGATACGATCAAATGAACGGTATAGCTCGTCCATGAACAGGGGACCGATAACCTTTTGGATGTTGGCGGTCGACGTATAGTTGCCGCACGAACTACCAGCCTCATCGCGAATTGTGGACTGTATGAGAGCGCCGAGTATATCAGGACTAATGTCAGACCAGTCCAATGCCATCAAATCAAGCACGAGGCTTCGCGCCTTCCTGCTGAAGTCTAAAAGCGGAAGGCTATCTCCAAACAACCGAGAATCCACATACTGCACGTTAGTGAAATAACCCGGCAACCTACTGCGTTCTTTGGTCTTTAGGGCATCAAACAGATTGCTAAAGAATGAGTTGGTATCCGACCCCGAAGCGTCGGTATAAGTAGAAATCAAAGGGCGCAAGCCATCGCTTGTCAAAACGCCGATGCTGTCCGCAAAACAGCAGAACAGGAGACGGCATAGCAACTCTGCAATGTCATCGCTCCTGTTACAGTTCTTCATATTCAGCTCATGGTATAACTCCGCGAACTTTTCGGCGGCTTTCTTGTCAGCCGACTTCATTTCCTCGGAAGCCGAGTCTGGCTTTATCCCCAATAACGAGAAAAAGAATTCGATGTAGCGATAAAGGTCGACTTTACTCGTTTCCAACACATCACCCGAATCCCGCTCATAACCGAGCAGGTCGGTTTCGTTGACGATTACGATAAAAGCTTCCTTAATCTTACTCAGGTCGTTCTTTTTCAATATGTTGAATTCAGAGTTTAGGTTTGCGGCGGTTGAAGCCAAGAAAAACACGCCGCCGTTGCCCTGAATATGAACGCCTTCATTGGTCGCACTCTTTGACCGCGCCATGAGGCGAGTGTATGTCGCCGACGGGAAATTAAACGCTGAGAGAAAGCCTTGTAAAAAGGCGTCGTTATCGGTGATGGCGCCCAAAGCTTTAACCGCGTTTTGAACTTTGTCGTAATCTATGGTCATTGGCTTTCCTCGCTTATCTTTTGCGAATACTCAACGATTCGCCGTGCTACAAATTCCGCTAACTTGACGGGAACCGCATTCCCGATTGCTTGCTCTACATCCGTTTTCTTGCCTTCCAGAACGAATCCGTCGGGAAATGTCTGAATGTAGCTGCGTTCTTTGGCAGTTAATTCTCGTACCCCGCCATCTGATGGGTCTGCCTTGTCGCCGTGATGTTTCTTGTATCCTTGGGGGATTGGCCGGTTAACGCCTCTAATGGTCGCACTCGGCTCGTCTATGCTAAACACACCTCTTCGGTTATAGCTACGAGGGTGCATATAGTAAAACTGCGTATTAAGTCTATCACCCAAGTAATCCCGAACCGTCATCGGCAATTTTGTCTGCGCCAAGTCCAAAGCTCTGCCGAGGAAGTTGTCTTTGGCGTCAAGCAGGCCAATCATAAAGAACCGCCTACGCGCCTGTGGCACTCCGCAGTGGCTTGCATTTAATATTCTAACGGTAAGTCCGTAACCGGCTCTCTTGAAAATCTTTTGAGCTTTCGGCAGTATCGGCATACGTTCGATGTTGTAAACGTTCTCCATCACGAACCATATCGGTTTGACCTCGCTGACAATACTGGCAAAACGAATGGTCAAATTGGCTCGATCGCCCATAGTTCTGCTTCCGGCTATAGAAAAATCTTGACAAGGAGGACCACCGATAATCATTTCAGGATTGAGCGCCTTGATTTGCTTGACCGCATCAGCAGCATTTAAATCGACGTTATATACAGGATGCTTAAAATTGTCCCTATAGATGTTTATTGCCGGTTCCCAGTTGTCGAAAGCGGCCAAGATTTCAATTCCGGCGTTTTCAAACCCCAAGGACATCCCTCCACAGCCGCAAAACAAATCCACAGCCCTCATAAATTCATCCTCACTTTACGCGCGTTTTATCGTACTCAATGATTGCGCGAGCGATATACTCCGCCAATTTCACAGGCACGGCGTTGCCAATCATCTGATTTAGATTTGACTTGGTCCCCTCAAATTTGAAAGTTTTTGGGAACGTTTGAACGTAACCTCGTTCAAGGACGGTAAGAGCTCTTACTTCGGGGCCAATTTCGATAGGGTCGGACGGATGCCCAGTATAACCGCTCGGTATTGGTCTGTCGACACCACGAATCGTTTGGCACGGCTCGTCAATACTAAATACTCCTCGCCTGTTGTAGCTTCTTGGAACGCGAAAATAGTAGCCGACTCCGAAATCATAATTAATGTCGTTAAAATACTGGCGCATCGTCATCGGCTCATCCGCTAAATGTGCGTCAAGAAATTTTTGCAGGAATCCGTCTTCCTCTTCGAGGCAACCTACGAGGACATAACGCTTTCGCGATTGAGGAACCCCGCAGAGACTCGCGTCTAATACCGCGGAGGATAACCCGTAGCCCGCGTCTTTGAATCTTTCCAACACCTCGGTCAAAATGTCTTTTTTGGTGATTTCAGGTACATTCTCCATCAAGAAATATTGAGGGCGAATCGTCGTGATAATGTCGCAGTAGGTGGTGGTCAAAACCGCCCGTCCTAAGTTGACATTCCTATGACCAGCCGACGAAAAATCTTGACAAGGGGGGCCGCCAATGATAATGTCGGGTGACAGTTCCTTAATTTCCGCTTGGGTCCGTTCGTCAGCCAAGTCTTGCTCATATATAGGATGCTCAAAGTTCATACGGTACACGTCGATCGCAGGCTTCCAGTTGTCATACGCCGCCACGATATCAAAACCAGCGTTCTGGAACCCTAACGACAATCCGCCGCAACCGCAAAACAAGTCAATAGTCTTTATTTTTTTCATAGGTGGTACCCCGTTCTATTTACTATCGCCACAAGTGCCGAAAGCGATGATTTAAGAGTTCGATTCATCTTCCATTTCCATAATATCGCTGATGTCGCAATGCAACGCCGAGCAGATTCTCTGTAGTATCTCGGTGTTCACGTTTTCGTTCCGGCCGAGTTTAGCGACAGAGGATGAACTAATCCCAGACAGCTTCTGCAGGTCTTTCTTCTTCATCTTCTTATCAATAAGTAACTTCCATAGCTTGTTGTAGCTAATTGTCATATTGCCACCTCCTGAAAAATAAACCTATAATATTCTAGCACATAATTGAGACAAAATAATCTTTGAGTTCAAACTACTATATATTCGTTCTCGTCTTTATTTGTTTGGCCTGAACACCGTGTTAACACCGATAAGTTGAAAGCAAAAAAATTTCGAAGAGCTATCAACTAAATAGTTGACAATAATTTCAGCGCGTGATACAATAATGGTGTCAGCCAATTGGGTCACACCATTTGAACTCAATCGTCACCGAGCGATTAAGGAAAGGAGCATTCCAATGGATAGCAACGAAATGAGCTTCGGCGATTATATTGAGGCGATAAGACTGGCGAGCGGCAAATCGCTCAGGGAAACCGCTAAAGCCATCGGCGTATCCCCTCAGTTTTACAGCGAGGTAGAAAAGGACAGGCGCTGTGCCTTTACCGCCGACCGGTTAGATAAACTGAAATCGTTTCTCGGCATGAGTGAGGAACAAGCCACCGAGATGTACAATAAAGCCGCGGAATCTCGGAAAGGTAAAGATGTCGTTGTACCGCAGGACTTCTCCGACTACATTGTCGAGCGGGACTACGCAATGCAAGCCCTTCGCATCGCTAAGGAACTGGGCGCCGACGAACAGGACTGGGAAAGGTTTGTCGAGGAGTTGAGAAAACGGAAGGAGCAGTAAAATATGGTGGATATCCAATTTAAGTATGGCTCGAACAATGTTCCCCGTGTGTCCGACGTAGAAATTGAGCGCCACGCCATACAGTATCTACAAGACTATAACGCCGACCTGCTTAAAACGCCACAACCTTTGGACGTTGATGACTTTGCCGAAGGCTACTTTCGCTTACACTTTCATTATACCAATCTATCCCATGCAGGATTCATATGGGGCAGGATGGTTTTCGATAATACAATTAATAGCGGCAAAATACAACATATTTTTTTAATCAACGTGTCAACCAATTAGTTGATTTATGGTTAGCGTGGGAAAGTGAGGACGCAGAATGTATCAAGCATTCCCCATCGAAATACCTTGCCCACACTGCCAGAAAGGAAAGACGTGGCTTACAGTTGTCGATAAGGTGACAGTCGCTACGGACGGCAAGATAACATTTACCTTCCGCAACGGAGCGGAGGTCACCGCCTAACTGAAAACGAAAACTCACGGCTCGCCTTCGGACGGGCTTTTTCGTATTTCAACCGCCCTTAAAATAGCCAGTTTCAAGTGTTTGAAAACATCGGTACGGGCAAGGCAAATCGTTAAATTTGAACACCCCTGACAGGGCAATCGTTAAAAGACACTCGGAAACCGCCACGGTTCAAGTCTTATAATTGCTAAAAACGCCCTGGCTCTAACCAAACTGAAAACGCCCAGTATTACTGGACTTTCGGGCAAAACAAAAACCACCTACCGATAAAATTCTTTTTATCAATAGATGGTAGTATATTTGGTGGAGACGAGGGGATTCGAACCCCTGACCCCCTCGTTGCGAACGAGGTGCTC
>ENA-UOOE01002266-UOOE01002266.1-fermentation-metagenome-genome-assembly--contig:-NODE-2266-length-14080-cov-90.894474_pt1 | contig 14080 bp, 23 predicted proteins | sample MGYA00245776_ERZ724021 | MGnify/ENA primary metagenome ERZ724021 (study PRJEB28704, sample SAMN03018321) | fermentation metagenome | biome: anthropogenic terrestrial biome; feature: soil...
CAATTGTGAGTATGAAGTGCACAGAGGTTAAGAACATGGAAACCTTCGATCCACTCAAGGATGCTGTTCCCAAGTTCGTTTATGAAAGGGATGATTAAAAGAGATTTAAAAATAATTAAATAGGGTTTAATACCCCTATTTAATAGCTTTATTTAATTTAAGGCAATTTGAAGTTTTTACTGGAATATCAACCTTATTTTTTACCGTATTGATATCTCTGTTGGTCTCCCACACAATTGCCACTGTTTTTAGTACTTGAGGTAATCTTTTTACCGTACTGGTACCTGTGCTGATCTCCGTCACAATTTACACAGTTACCTGCGTTAGTGTTTTGGTTACCATATTTGTGCTGGTCTCCGTTACAGGTGCCATTGTTCTGTCCATTACAGTTTTTATGGCAGTTCTGGTCAGCAGTTCCTGCAGTACTCGTTTTTTGTGTTTGGTTTGTTTGCTGGGTCTGATTCTGGGCTTGTGTCCCACTGGTCACGTTAGTGTCGTTTAATGCAAAAGCAGGTACTATGCTGACAATCAGCACTATAGCACTTATTAATGCTGCTTTTTGTAATTTTTTCATGCTTTTTTCACCTCCATCACTGTAGGTGAATAAAACATTGTTTTAGAGCATATAAATGATTATTCCGAGTTTTTTCCGAAGTTTCACCCAGATCTCTACCAGATCATTCCCATGTCACGTAGATCAATATTAAGAATGCAAAGAATTGTATTATATTAACGAGGAATATTGGTGCTCCCATACCAGGACCCCTGAAACTCTGATAGGTTATGAGGACCCCTGTAAAAATTATATTCTGCAGGAGAAGCAGGAAAGCAAAGGCCAGAAGTCCAAAGGTGAATTTGGATTTGAAGTCCCTGTAACTTCTCGTGTACATGTACAATAAAATTAGTAGAAGGCATATGTTCCCAATCCCCACAACGATGTCCATAGTTATAAACTGGGAGTTTGCAAGATGCATCCCCATCCCTGTTCCATTTCCTCCCTGAAATCCATTTCCTCCTACCATTTTTTATCACCTCTGCTTAAAAAATATGAATTCATCTATTTTTCCTCATTTTACTCATGATCTCTAGGAACAAGGGATAGTCATCTTCCATACGATCCGATAAGAATATCATTTCACCGTATTTCCTCTCACCCTCATAGTTAACAATGATACTGTGATCTGCTAAGACCTTGATGTGATGCTGAATGGTTTTATAATCCAGATCAAGTTCTTGAGAAAGCTGGTTAACGTTGTAGGGCCTATCATGAAGGGCTTCAATTATTCTGGCCCTATTTTTACCCCCTCTACTTCCAGCTATCAAATACCAGAGAACCCTCTTCATAAAATCACTAGATATATTATATCTTTAAGTTATATGCATTTTATCAATCTTTATCATAAGGATAGGACTTGAAAATTATGCTATGAAAAACTAGCAAAAATCGTTAAGAATTTAATTTTTACCCTTAAACTTACTCAACAATAGCTCCTCGGTTTTTCAAGTTAGATTTGAACTTCTGAAGTTTAAAGTTGATAAGATAAGAGATCTTTAGGGTCTTAGATTTTTCTTGTTGAAAATAAGAATTTTCCTTTTACTTTTTTATAGGCCACTGTTAGTTTTGTTTTTAAAAATACTAGTTTATTTTTATTTTATGAGAATAAATGGGCTGCTAAGCGTTAAATTTAAGTATTTATATAAAATCTGGGTCCTGTTCAGCAATGCAAAATCCACACACGGCCCCAGGATTATCTTTCTGGTTTTCTTTTACAGGACATAGGTAAGTTCCATTTTCATATTTAACATTAAAGCCTCCGGGAAATGGTGTTCCAGGTGGGTGAACAGATTCTGCTAAAATAAAGGTTGTGTAGATTGAGATTATCTTATATATCCTAAAAAAATTAGGATCAAACCCTTCACCAGCTTCTACCTGAATCTCTTGCTCATTTAAAAGATTCATTGCTTCTTGAAGCTTTTCAGAGTCCACTTGCCCAGTATAATCTTTTTTATCCTCTTTGAGGACTTTGAGTCGTGTGATAAATGCTTCAGTGTATGAGTTGAGGTATTCTTTTCTGTAACTTCCAGGTACATATTTGGCATCTTCACCTAGAAAGGTGGAAGCTTTCATTATGTCCATTATACCCACGTTTGATGCTTCTTTTTTCAATATCTGCATCAGTTCATTTTGATTTAACTCATCGATTGGATCTTTTGGTATCATGTTAATCTAGTTTTCATCAACACTATTATGGCTAGATATTAATTATTAAGTTGAGATCTCTCTTTGAAATAGGAAATTATAGTTAAGTTTAGTGAATGCTTTCTATTTCATCTAAACAATTTAAAAGGTTGTTCCGAACTAGGGTGTATGCTGAAGCTCCCCCAAATTTAATGCCTATGGCTGCTGCTTCTATAACTTCTTCTCGCGTAGCTCCGGCATTTATGGCATTGTTTGCAGAAATAACCATACAAGGCACACATTTAGTAGCTACGGCTGCTGTAACACTCATTAATTGTTTGTACTTTGTACTTAAGGATCCTTCTTTGTAATAATGGCTTGCCATGGCCATAAATCCATTATAAAGATCAGGAGCTTCTTTTTCTAGACGTTTTTCGTTAATTTTTTTGTTTTCCAAAATTTCTTTCAATGAATTCATTTTTTTAACCTCTATTTAACTCATTTTTTTGAAGGTTTCATCAATCCAAAATATAATTTCGTCCCTCACTTCTCTGAATACTTTCATTTTTTCTTCTTGTGTCCCATTAACACGTGCAGGATCCTTGAATCCCTGATGCATATAATTTTTAGCTCCGGGAAAGAAGGGGCATGCTTCTTTGGCTCCCCCACAAACTGTTATCACATGATCAAATTCCTGACCTTCAAATTCCTTAAGGCTTTTAGAACGGTGATCTGAGATATCAATACCTAATTCACCTAACACTTTAACAGCATAAGGATTAACAGTTGTTGGTTCTGTGCCTGCACTGTGAACATCATAGTATCCTCCATAAGCATGTTTAAAGTATCCTTCTGCCATTTGAGACCTGCTAGAATTGTTCGTGCAGATAATTAATATTTTTTCTTTTCCAATCATTTTTTAAAACCTGCAAACATTGAACTTGTCAATAAATTAGTATATCTAAATATTTAAATATAATTATTTAGATAAAATTCTTTATGAAATCCTGTGAAACTGGAAAAAGTTGTCCAGATAATAAACAAATGGAAAAATTGAAAGAAAAGGTAAGTGAACTTCCCTCTGATGAAATATTGCATCGTTATTCTGAGATAATAAAAGCAATAGCTGATCCTACAAGGCTTAAAATATTATATTTATTAAATGATGATGAGTTATGTGTTTGTGAACTAATTTCAGCACTGGATAAACCCCAACCAACAGTATCACATCACCTCAATATTTTAAAAAACGCAGAACTCGTAAAATGGCGTAAAGAAGGAGTATGGATACACTATAAACTATCAAATCCAAATATACTGGATATTTTAAAAAATTTATTAGAAAATGAATGAGGTAGGCAAATGTCAAAAAGCGTCACTGATGAAGTTACAGGGGAAATGCGAGGTATAAAAAAGCTTAGTTTTCTTGATAAATATTTAACGTTATGGATTTTCTTGGCAATGGCCTTGGGAGTTTCAATAGGATATTTTATTCCAGGAGTGGAATCAGTTATTGGTATGTTTTCGGTTGGTACAACAAGCATACCCATAGCCATTGGATTGATTTTAATGATGTATCCTCCACTTGCAAAGGTAAAATATGAAGAATTAGGGGATGTATTTAAAAATAAGAAAATATTAGGTTTGGCTATTTTCCAAAATTGGGTTGTAGCACCTATTTTAATGTTTATATTAGCAATAGTCTTTTTGAGAGGATTTCCAGAATATATGACCGGTTTAATCTTAATAGGAATAGCACCTTGCATTGCAATGGTAATAGTATGGAATGAACTTGCAGGCGGAAATACAGAATATGCTGCAGCTTTAGTAGCATTCAACAGTGTATTCCAAGTGTTTTTTTATAGTGTTTATGCTTATATATTTATTACCGTACTTCTTCCACTTTTTGGATTAGAGGGGAGCGTTGTAAATGTTAGTATAACTCAAATAGCTCAAAGTGTGTTTATTTATCTAGGAATTCCCTTTTTAGCAGGAATGGCCACAAGATTCATCTTAATAAGAAGAAAAGGTGGAGAATGGTATAATAATAAATTTATTCCTAAAATCAGTCCTATTACTCTTATAGCATTATTATTTACTATTATAGTCATGTTTAGTTTAAAAGGTAACTTTATTGTCCAAATACCTCTGGACGTGGTGCGTGTTGCAATTCCACTCTTACTCTACTTTGTAATAATGTTCTTTGTAACATTTTTCTTAGGGCATAGGATCGGAGCGGATTACTCTAAAACAACTACAATATCTTTTACAGCGTCAAGCAACAACTTTGAACTGGCAATTGCTGTTGCAGTAGCAGTATTTGGAATAGGATCTGGAGTCGCATTTGCAGCAGTTATTGGCCCATTAATAGAAGTTCCAGTACTTATAAGCCTAGTAAATGTGGCATTAATCTTCAGGAAAAGATATTTCACCACATAAACATGTGTTTATAATATAATTAAATCACTATATTTATATATTTCAATATATGAATATAATTTCAAGAAGGGGTCTTGTAGAAGTGGTCTTATGAAAGAGTGTGTTACTAAGGGCAGATGTCATTTGTATATAGAAGATGTAGAAAAATTCAGGGCAATATTATCTGAAATAGATAATGAGGATACTTTGTCAAGTATAACAAAAGTATTCAAGGCCCTTTCTGACCCTACAAGAATTCAAATACTGTACCTACTGCAAAAGGGTGATCTATGTGTTTGTGAAATGGAGAGTATACTTGAAAAACCTCAATCAACATTATCTCATCACTTGAGCATACTTAAAAACACAGATCTTATAAAACCTCGCAAAGAAGGAATTTGGATTTATTACACGCTGTTAAAACCAGATATTGTGAAATTCATAGATTTTTTTAACCCAAAAGATACTTTGGAGAAAATTAATGTATTAAATGAAGTATAAAACTAGATTCTAAGGATAAATTGTATAAGGAGATAAAAATTATGGTGAATGATGAAAAAGGATGCTGTGAAGGTACAGGATATGAAGAAGAGCCCCTTAAAAATTCAGAAGAAAATGAGAACTGTTGTTGTGGAGAGGAATCAACTGCAAACAACCCTGAAAAACCAGAAGTAACCCCTGACTGTGGCTGCGGATCTGGTAATGATGATGTAGAAGAGGATGCTGGATGTGGTTGTGGTTGTGGAGCTACAGAATATCCTGATGAATCGCTTATAAACAATCCAGATAAGCCCAAAGTCATAGCTGATGATAATTTTATTAAGGCTTTTGAAGACGTCGCACATTCTAAAGGTATTAAAAGTATAGGATACACACAACTTACCCCTGAATTGTTAATTAAGGATAAATTTATACAGTATCCAAGTGTCATTGTATTGACCATGGAAATGAGTAAGGAGTTAATTGAAACAGCACCTGGAGACAAAACTCAGGAATTGAATGATGCACATTACGCAAAGTTAGGTAACTTAACCTATGAACTCTCGGATTATCTCAGACAGAATGGTTATGCAACCGAAGTTGCTCATCCGTATGGAGGTGTTGTAAAATTCTCGGCACTTGGTCAAAAAGCAGGTATGGGATTTATAGGACAAAGTGGTCTTTTAATAACCCCTGAATTAGGTCCAAGACAAAAAATTTCTGCAATATTCGTTAGTATAGCCAATTTACCAATAAAAGATGAGAATGAACATGCTTGGATACCAGAGTACTGTGAGAAATGTGGTAAATGTATTAAAGCCTGTCCTGAAAAAGCATTGATAGAAAAAGAGACTTGCTGTGGTGGTAAAGAGGTTGAATTCATACAAAAGGTTTGTATAGGTTGCAGCCAGGGTTGTACCTACTGTATAGAAGCATGTCCATTCGATGAAAAGGGATATGAGCATGTTAAAAATAAATTTGACAAAATGAACGCCAAATTAAAGGAAAAACAGAATAAAAAATTTAAACCAGAATTATGGAGTAACTGGGCAGAACAGAACTCTCAAATGTTCGCTGGCTTAGTTAATGGTGCCACTATCGCCATATCAATGGCCCAAAACGAGGAAAAATTAATTCTTTTAGAAAAAGCAGATCATGATTTAAATGTGAGTATAAAAGAATTAGAAGAATTAGAACGTCCTGTAGCTGATTTAATGTTCCTTATTGATGAAAAGGACATTAAAGAAATATTGAATGACACAGCTTCCATAAAATTCATGGATATGCTTTCTTCTGGAAAAATAAAGGTTTACGGATTTATAAGCCAAACACAGCTTATAGATAAGGGATACATGGCCTTTTTAAACAGGTTAGGTCTTAGCCTGGGTGGAGGCGGATGTTGCTGTTAAATTTTCATTTTTGAATATGGTAAAGTTTTTGATAGGGTATTCAAAACAATGAAAATCTATGTCTATTCAGATTGCCAAAAAAAGAGAAGATAAATAATCAAATAAGGAATTTAAGTGATGAATATGCATGTTGGATTTATATTAACAAAATCTCCTTCAGAAGAGGGTTTTGCCACGTTTTTTAAATTCGCATGTTTATATCTTTTTAAAAACCAGATCTCGATTTATCTTGTAGGAAATGGTGTTTACTGTGCAAGAAAAAACCATGTTGCATCAGACAAACTAAAGAAGCTTCTTCAAGGTTCAAAAATTTATGCAAAGAATAATGATCTTGAAGCAAGGGGAATTAAAGAAGAAAATTTGATAGAAGGAATAATCCCTTTTTGTCAATATGATCAAATGGTAATAGACGTTATGGAAAATTTTGATCAAATTTTAAGTTTTTAGAATACGTTAATCACATTTAAAAATATGAAATAGGGTTAAATGATACTATGGGCTTGGATGTTGAATCGTATGGTAACACATTGATCATTGTGTTATTGGATGGATCTTATGTTTCAGAGTATGCGGATATTGGTTATAACATAGCAAAAAGCGCTTTAGAAAATGGGTATGTTGTTAAAATATTTTTATACATGGAAGGTGTGCATATCCCTAGAAAAGACAACGATCCACGGGCACTTCCAAATATTTCCATGTTTTTTGAAGAATTAATCAAAAAAGGTTGTGAAATAAAAGCATGCATAAGATGTGCTGCTGCAAGGGGTTATATGGATAAATCGCAATACATCGATGGAATAGAAATAACAAGTGTCTACGACCTTGCAGAATGGGTAAAAAAAACAGATAAAGTGATTACTTTGGGAGGATAGGATGAATTCTATATTGGTTCTTATAAATAAAGCCCCTTATGGGCGTGAAAATGCTTTAGGTGCTTTATACGTTGTAATTGCCTGTTTAGATAAAGAATTTGATGCAGATGTCCTCTTACTTGATGATGGAGTTTATGCTGCATTGGATAATCAAAATTCAGAATCAACCATAAATTATCCCAATATCTCTGAACTGATGTATTCTATTTTTCCACAAGGTAACATATTTGTTCATATAGATTCTTTAATTCAACGCGGTTTGGATTATCCTGATTTAATTGATATAGTTGAAATTGTTGATGATAACGCTCTTTATGAGATAGTTAAATCTAAAAGTAAAGTAATTACTATTTAGGGGGTTGTTTCAATGGAAATGGATGAAATTAAGTATGATGTTTTTGAAGAGGGTGCACTTGTGAATAGTGTTTCAATTAAAAAAATTTTGCCTTGTCTTGCAACTAAAGGTAGAATCCGGCTTTCAATGCAGCTTGATTCATCTTTAGATGGGGATGTGATACCTACACTTGTGTCTAAATTTCCTCCAGGAAAAGTTAACTTCCTCAAACATAAAAAAATTCTCACACTTTCTGACTACGATCGCATAATTACCTTTTATCCATCAGGTAAGATTACCATGAACAATACAAGGGATAAAGAAGAGGCAGTTGAAATAATAAGCGGATATATGGGTAAAATTAATGAGTCCTATGTTGAATCTCAAAGCGGGGTCCATGTAGGTGAGGATTTATTTCAAAACTTATCAAAAATTGGCCCTATTGCAATTTACAATTGTCTACCAAGGACAAATTGTGAAAAATGTGGAGAAGCCACTTGTTTAGCATTTGCAATAAAATTGCTTTCTGGGGACTCTAAAATTGATCAGTGCTCTCCCTTATCTGAAAGTAAAAATAAGGGTTGTGTTGAAAGTTTAAGAGATTTACTTGGAGAACAGTTGATGAAAACTCTTGGATGGAGTAAATAATTATAGAATATTACTATTTTTTTTAAAGATTATATTGATACATCTGAATATAAGAATACATATAAATCAATATATTTATATATTTGAATATATGAATATGGTTGTAGAGGGCTGTCTTGAAGAAGCGTACTACTGAAGGAGTGTAGTACTTAAGATTTTTTTAGACACTTTCGATCTGGAAAAGGGCATATGTGAGGCAGTTAGATGAAAGAAACCATGAAAAATACCGAAGATACAGATAAAATCAAAGCAATAAGCAAAGAAATGATATCCATTCTAAATCTTAGTAGTTCACCAGTTGGAGTTAGATTCTTAGAAGATAGTGAACAAAAACCAGAAGCTGCAGAAATAATCGAAAAACACAGATATTGTCAAGCTCTAATGAAAGCCAGAAATGGTGCCAACGTTATTTTAACTGGTGAAGAAATTTCATGCCCTGCTGCTGCCTCAGCTTTTGGATTCCGTCCTTTACCAGAAAAACTTGAATCTGGAAAGGGTCTTATAGGTTTTGGTATAGTATCAGACCCTGCTGTTGGAAAAAAAATGTTTGAAGGTATGACAAAATTGAAACAGGGACAGATCCAGCAGTTACATATTTTTCCATTAGATGAGGGGGAATATGTTCCAGATATTGTCATTGTGGAAGATGATCCTGAGAAACTCATGTGGATTGCTCTTGCTTATCTGCATGCTACGGGTGGGGAGAGAATACAAAGTTCTACTGCCATACTGCAGGCAACATGTGTTGATGCAACAATCATTCCATTCCTCAGTCAACGCTTGAACTTTGTCTATGGATGTTACGGATGCAGAGATGCCACAGATTTAGGTGAAACTGAAGCCGTAATGGGATTTCCAGGATCAATACTTCCAGAAATTATTGAACATTTGAAATATTTAGATAAAAAAGCAATACCCAGATCCCGTTCAAAGGGAGCGCTTTCTCTTTTAGAAGGGAACATGGAGAGTAATATAAAAAGTTGTTAAAAAGTGGAGGTTAAAAACATGGCATGGTTTGCTGAATACCCAAGGGAAAAGATTGAATGGTACCCAACTATTGATGAGGATAAATGTGTTAAATGTGGAATGTGCATGAACTGCGGTAAAAAAGTTTACAAATGGACTGGAGACGTGCCAATAGTGGCCAACCCCTACAAATGTGTTGTTGGCTGCACAACCTGTGCAACCCTCTGCCAGGGAAAGGCGATTTCATTCCCAGATAAAGAAGCACTTCGTGAGCTTTACAAAAAAGAAGGGATATGGGCAAAAGTCAAAAAAGGACTCAAAGAAGAAGGCAGGTTAGAAGTAACTGACTAATTAAACCCTTAAATTATTTTTTTTAATTGATTTGACGTGATATTATAAAGTAATACTAAAAATTTTTATTATAACCAAAATAATGGGGTAAAATCATGGCAAACGATAAAAAAGGATGTTGCGAAGATGCAGAATCAAAAGAAGTGCCAATTAAAGAAAAAAGCACAGAAACTTGTTGCGGATCTGAAGATACTGATCTAGAAGAAGATGAAGAATGCGGTTGTGGATGTGGGGGCTTTAAATATCCAGATACATCCACTAAAAACAATCCAGATAAGCCTAAGTTCATAGCTGATGAGGAGTTCTTTAAAGAATTTGAAAACTATGCATATTCATTAGGTTTTAAAAGTGTAGGATATACACAACTTACTCCAGACTTATTAACTAAAAATAAATTCATACAGTATACAAATACGATTGTATTGACCATTGAAATGGATAAAAGAATCATTGAAACTCCTCCAGGTGAAGAAGCACAACGATTAAATGATTTAGCTTATGAAAAAACAGGTCGTCTTACTTATATGATCTCTGATTATCTTAGAGAAAAAGGTTATGCAACAGAAATTGCCCACTCCTATGATAGTATAGTGAAACTCTCTCCACTTGCTCAAAAAGCAGGTTTAGGATTTATTGGAAATAATGGCCTTTTAATAACACCTGAATTAGGTTCAAGATTAAAAATTTCAGCCATAACAGTCAGTATAGCTAATCTGCCAATAAAAGATGATACTGAACATGCTTGGATACCAAAGTACTGTGAAAAATGTGGTAAATGTGTAAAAGCATGTCCTCATGAAGCTTTAATAGAAAAAGAGACTTGCTGTGGTGGTAAAGAAGTTCAATTTGTACGAAAACAATGTATAGGTTGCAGTCAGGGTTGTACTTATTGTATAGAAGCATGTCCATTTGATCAGAAGGGATACAATCATGTTAAAACTAAATTCAACAAAATGAACGCCAAATTAAAGGAAAAACAGAACAAAAAAATTTAAAACAGAATTATGGAATAAGTGGGCTGAAAAAAACTCTCAAATGTTCGCTGGATTAGTTAATGGTGCTACTATTGCCATATCCATGGTCCAAAATGAGCAAAAATTAATTCTTTTAAAAAAAGCAGATCATAATTTAAATGTAAGTATAAAAGAATTAGAAGAGTTAAAACATCCTGTAGCTGATTTAATGTTCCTTATTAATGAAAAAGATATTACAGAAATATTAAATGACACAACTTCCATAATATTCATAGATATGCTTTCTTCTGGAAAAATAAAGGTTTATGGATTTATAAGCCAAACACAGCTTATTGATAAGGGATACATGGCCTTTTTAAACAGGTTAGGTCTTAGCCTGGGTGGAGGCGGCTGTTGTTGCTAAACCATATTTTAACCCAAGAATAGAGAAATAGGGTTTTCATAATAATTGACCTTTTTTTTTAGAAAATAAAGTTCCTTAATACATTATAAAAATGATATGGGGAAGAAAAAAGTGAAAATGAATGAAACCAATAGAAAAACTCTAAAAATCAGGTGGCAAAGGCTTGTAAATGAGGGAGAAACATGTCCACGATGTGGATCAACGGAAGAGGAAGTTGAAAAGGCAGTGTTGACACTCAAAAAATCCCTCAATCCACTTGGAATAAAAGTCGTTCTAGAAAAAAATGTGCTATCTGTTTTGGAATTCAAAAAAGAGCCCTTACAATCTAATCAAATTCTGATCAATGAACGACCATTGGAAGATTGGATTGGAGGAGAAGTTGGAGAAAGCCCATGTTGTGAAGTCTGTAACTCAGATTGTAGAACGATTGGAGTAGAAGGAGAAGTCTACAAAACAATCCCTGCGGAATTAGTAATTAAAGCAGGACTTCTTGCAGCCACACAACTAGTTGAAGCTAAGACAAAGGAATCTTGTTGTGGAACTGCACCAAAAGATCCTAAAGATAATTGCTGCCCAAAATAGATAAAGAAAAACTTCGTGAACTTTACAAAAAAGAGAAACCATGGACAAAAGTCCAAAAAGCATTAATAAAGGAAGGCAAATTAGAATTTAAGGATTAATATTTAATTCTTTTTTATTTTAAGACTTTAGAGTAGTTAAAAAATTATTAAATCTATTGAATGGGGATTAATATCCAATAATGCCTATAAAGTCTTTTCATCTGTTTTTGATGAGTTCATCTATATTACTTGGAATCATCTCATTGGAAAGTCTGTAGTGTACCCACACTCCTTCTTTGTGCCATTTGAGGAATCCTGCATTTTTCAGGATGTTCAGATGGTGGGAAATAGTTGCCTGGGGCTTTTCAAGGGCTTCCATTATTTCACAGACACACAGTTCACCATAATTCAAAAGGTAGACTATTTTCAGCCTTGTGGGGTCTGCAAGTGCCTTTATCGCTTCAGAACTTTTGTATATCTCATCGTCATCTGGTATTTCAGACAGTATCCTTTTGAGGTTTTTGATCTGTTCACAGCTTGGTTTATTCCCATTCTTCTGGCATGATTTCATGGTATCAAATATCAGCACTGATATATTTAAATATATAGATACTTCATTAGTTACTAATGTGAAATTAATAGGGAGTTTAGAGGTGTAAAAGAAATGTTAAAAGTTGTAATAGTTACAGATGGTCCCTATGGAGACAGGGCCTTTGAGACAATGAATGAAATGTTTAACACGGCTTTTATAGAACTTGAACAACCATCATCAATGTTCTTAGATGAAATAAATGTACCTGAAGGGGATTTAAAACTTCTTGAAAATGCCAACATATTAATAACGTACACGACCCATCCAGATCTCACACTGGAACTGGTGGACAGCCTCCACAGTAAAGTTGATTGGATGATAGTTGCAGCCTGGAAAGGGGATGGATTTAAAAACCAGTTGGAATCCCACGGAAATGTTACATGTCCTTACATAATGTGCGAGCTTGAAGAAAACGGAAATCCCATCTTCGATGAATTCGTATCCAAAGTGGGGAAACCAAAAATTGACTTAAAACTGGACGGGAATAAACTCAAGGATGTGAGAGTTTTAAGGTCATCACCTTGCGGTTCAACTGCCTTCGTTGCAGAGTACATAAAAGAGAAATATTTGAACCAAACATTAGCAGAGGAACTTCCAGTGGAAGCCGGGCTCAAACTGCAGCATTACCCATGTAGATCCTCTAAAATAAGGCTTTTTTCTGACGACGAATGTAAAAAAACCATGGCATCAGGATTTCACAAGGATGCCTTTGAAGAGGCAATTGCATTTGCAAATAGAAGTTTGGAAAATAGAGAAATAAAAATGTGAATTGAAACTTTATTTCTTTTCACATCTCCAACAATAATCTGTGTCCCTGTTGGTTTTAAACACAGCACCACATTTTTTACAGACAACCTCCCTGAGTGAGGATTTCTTTTTTTCAATGAATCCTGTTTGACAGGGGCAAGTTCCTCCACTGTATTTAGCTTTGATTTCAGCTTCAAATGCTTTATCCTCATCTTTTGTCATGGACTTCACCTAATTTTTTATTAATCTTCTCTTTAATTATTTCAACGCAGATTTCGCCCTCATCATCCAACCTTGAAACATCATTAGGTGTATATTCTGTTTTTTCCAGTTCTTCTTTTACATTTATGGTTTCTGCTACTTCAACACCCTTTTGTTTCAGTATTTTATTCACACAGTTACTTTCACAGCCATTTACTGCTAAAATTGGGTATTTTCTTATTAAATTTCTGAATCCTTCTCTGTCAGCGGATGTTGCTCCCATACAAATTGATATAGTATTATCAGTTTCAGAAACTGTATCCGTAGATGCTACTCTGCTTACAAGGCCGTAAGGACTCATTCCGCTGCATGCTGCCAGTGCTACTTTATCTTTTTTCATCTCATTCCCTCCTAAATTTACTTTGTCATCAATAATACTTGACTTTACATACCCTGACGGGATTACTCAAAGAACAAACCTTATGAATCATGAATACACTAATAATCATCTAAAAGATATTTTAATTTTATATATTCAAATATGCAGATATATAGATGAATAGGTTCCAGCAACATATAAAGTTATCGAACTAAAAAAAGTTTAAAAAAAGAATAGGAATAGTAACTTAAAGAATGAAAAGAAGGCCCTAATATAAAATAAATGGATGGTGTATGGATAAATTAAAAATTATCTACATAAAAGTTCATTCTTATTCAGGTAAAGGTTTAAAAACCTTAAAACATCCTCGTCACACTGAGATTCCAGGAAATCCTTCACATCAACAACACCGTGTTCCCTGAGTATCTCTGCCTTGATGTGCTTGCCGAATCTGAGGTAGTTGATCTCACCGGGTAACAAAACGCCCTGGAAGAATGCTTCAACAGACTCGTAGGTTCTTGGAACCTCAACCACCCACCTGTCACCTTCAACCCATGCTTTACC
>ENA-UOOE01002267-UOOE01002267.1-fermentation-metagenome-genome-assembly--contig:-NODE-2267-length-14078-cov-3.662127_pt1 | contig 14078 bp, 14 predicted proteins | sample MGYA00245776_ERZ724021 | MGnify/ENA primary metagenome ERZ724021 (study PRJEB28704, sample SAMN03018321) | fermentation metagenome | biome: anthropogenic terrestrial biome; feature: soil; material...
TTGACAAACTCCGGGACTTACGATGTTGCAATACATACTTGCGCTGTAGCCGCGACCCTGCTCGCCCCGTGTGGTGCACAGATAAGTGCCGCCGTCTTTGCCCGGTTGCCCCGCCAACTGGACGATGAATGTCTGCTCAAAAGGGCTGCGTGCCTGGATCCGGTGCTGGTAATCCATGTACAGCTCAAAACGATTGGAAGCGAATGCAATATCACCAATTCGCAGCACATGCAGCTCCATAGGCAGCTTAAGCTGGTTTTTTTGTTCATAGTAGCGGCTGATAATACGACGAAAGCGATTACGCTTAGCAACCAAAATTGAGTTATTGTAAAGTCTTTCCTTGGGTGTGCCCTCTGTAATAAAACCCTCTTTTCCCAGCTCCTCTAATCCCCCTTTGGCAACTGCATACTCCTCATCGGAAATCAGGCGCTTAGAAAGCTCAACAGTCTCCACAACATGATGCAATGGCAATGCAGTGAAGATCTCCTGTTTGGCCCAGCTGTACACTTCGTCAAAACATTGGGCAATGCGCTCTGCAATGTCGCGACGAGCGGCCAATTCAGTTGCACTGTTACCATATTTCAAACGAAAACGCCGTTCCTGTGCCTTTTTATAATGCAGAATCCGCGGCGAGAGGTCTCCTGCAGCAGCGCATTGCGGTAAAATAAAGATCTCACCATATTTTGCTCCGATATCAGTGCGCACATCATGCCAAAAGTCCGCTGAAATCCGGTATTCTCCCTCGGAATTCTGAGATGGACAGGGCACGTTCACGATCGCACCTGTCAGCTGTTTTTGCACATCGAAGGTAAACAATAGATTTATGAAATGGTCTGCTCCTGCCTCATAATGGCTGAATTGGTCGTCATTTGTGTTGCCATACATACACGCATGACCATTAACGCCATGGGTCGAGTTGATGACCGCGCCTGGGCGTTTTGATAGATCATCGAAATACACGACACGGCGGCTATGTCCCACAACAGCGTAGCCGTAACCATAAGCGATGCCACCAGGCCTGCGACCGGCATAGGCCTCACAAATCGCATCTGAAGCCTGATCCACAAGAAAACGGCGATACTCTTCGGAGGATGCTATTTCAATGCCGTCATGGGGCACTTGCTCCTCATCAGGAGTATCCGCATAATGGCTCGGCGCCGTGTGCGTATGAGTGGCGTTCATGAGAATTTTATTCACAGGAATCTGCATGTTTTTCTCTGCCACTGCCTCACGCAGCTCATCTAGTAGGTACGAGCGGATAACCACAAGATCGGCGGACAAAAAAATCACACAGTCCGCGCCGTTGTCGATAACCAGCGCGGTTACGGTCACAGGATCCATGACTCCCTGGGAAATGCGCATCTGGAACTGTCCCGGAATATTTACGGGCTTGGTGGTCGTCACATCCCGTGATGCCCAGCCAATTAGCAAATTATGCTGCTTACTCACAGAAACACACCTTTCCTTGAAACAAAGTGTTTATGATTTATATGCATTCTGCACCAGAATCTCGCCGCCCCGAGACGCTGTGCGACCGCCGAAGATCATGGTGCCATGCTTCGTACTGCGCGGTCTGCAGATAATCACAGACAAACTATTATTTCCTCTCCTCAAGCCGCAAGCAACTGTAAAAATCTATCTGTTCCGTCCCTCTTCAAATGATTCTCTCTTTAAAGTTTTCTCGAATAGTCAAAAACGGTCGCAATGCATTCTATATATTCCAGATCATCTTCTTTTTTCTCAACGTATAGAGAAACTCCACCGAAGGCTTTGCTTTCATTAGTTCAATTGTTTTAGGTTATGTCACTATCCAGATAGGGCCTAAATAGATTATTGATCATTTTCACGGTCTGCTCGACGAGAATTCTTCCTCCCTCTGGGCCTACTATGCCACTGGCAACAATCGCACTATATGAGCCACCGCGAGCTGCTTTTGCTGTAGGCAAATATTTGCCACTATCGCAAGCTAGTTGGATAATAAATAACTGCTCTGCCCGACTGCGAGCTTTCATTCTGAGACCATAATCTGTAAAAAGTTCAAAGGGGTTGCTGGCGATGGCAATCTCCCCCAGCCTGATCACATGGATCTCAGGCGAATAAAAGGCGGTATGCTGCTGGGATTCGAAGCGCTCTATGATCCCTCCAGGTACGTGAAGAAATCTTGAAATTTCACTGATCTGTATCCTCTCACCGGGTTTTTTTGAATTAATAAATGTAGAGAACTTAAGCTTGGCCTCTTCATATTCTTGCCTTGTGACTGTTTTTACAGGTAAATCAATATTTGCTACTAGATGACCGAACTCTAGCTTTCCTTTTTTGTCCTCAGCTGCAGCCTCATATTTACTTACTACAGCCGTAGCGATTCGCTTTCCCATCTCCACAGCACCCTCAACCTCGCGCATGCTAGGCTCTCCTCGGCCCCGCCTGATTAGATCCCGGGGCGATTGATCCCCTGCAGCTCCACATAAAGGCAAAATAAAGAGATCAGCGGAAAGGCTTTTTCTCAATTCTTCTCTTACCGTATCCCAATAATCAGCTGAAATAAAATATTGTCCTTCTACTACCTGAGAGGGACAGGCAACATTAACTACCACGCCTGTCACCTTCTCTGTTTCATCCCACAGGTACAGCAATTCAAGACCATGATCCACAGGTCCTTCGATGCAATCAAAATTAATGGTATCACTTGAGCCATACATCTGGGCACTCCCATCATCATAAACCAGGCGCCGGTTATGGCCCACCACGGCATGGCCTAGTTGCCAATTGACAAGGCCCAGCTTGCGATTTTCCCAGGCATCCATAAAGGCCGTGCACAAGCGCTCAATTAGAAACTCTCGATATTCCCCAGCTTCCATGATGCCGGCTGCATCTTCTGTGGGAGGCCACATTTTTTCAGGAATATATTTGTAGATATGTTCTCCTGCTACGTTGAGACCGTCTCCTACCACAGGTCCTGTGTGGGTATGGGTTGCGCTGAGAAATAGTTTTTCTAAATTAAATCCTTGAAGTTTCCCTGCAAGTCTTTCCCTGACAGCAGCCAATAATTCTTTTGAAACATCGCATAGATCGCAGGCGCCAATCATCAGCTGCTCCATGCTCTCCCCTTGAGAATCCCTGGTCTCTAGTGCCAGTACCGACACTACAATTTCAGATTGCACATACTGGGAAATTCGCTCGTAAAACTGACCTCGCAACTTCACAGGTTTCGGTGGGGTGATACTCACCTCACTCCAGCCCACATACAGTTCACCCTCCTGTAGCTTTTGATCTATTTTCCCCTCCAGATCCATCATCAATCTTCCCTCCCATTATTACTTACTCCATATAAGAGCATTGGTAAGCTTTCCTTTAAATCATCTTACACCCGGCACATTCGAGCAGAACTTGTCTGCGCCTGGGACCAATCCAAAGACAAAGTCCGGCGCCTGTAAACATTGAGGGCAGCATCAACATGAATTAAATCCGAAGCATGCATAGGTTGAATTGCCAAATGCACTGTTTTGGGAGGTTGCCACTGGAACTTATTATCAGCTAAAATCTCCGCCCAAGATTTATTTTCCACCTCTTTATACATTCCCACGCCTCCACCGCTCACGCTTTTTAGTCCCCAAGCTCGATTCCCAGGAGCCTTTCTGCATTGCGATAAAAGATATTGCGTCTATCCTCATCTGAAATCTCGGCAAAAATCACACAGCCCATTGGGTAGTGGGGATCAAACCAGGGAGCATCTGTGCCAAAGAGAACTTTTTCGGCTCCCACCTGCTCCACAAAATAAGCAACTAACCCTCCTACTGCATAAGCAGCAGTTAACTCAAGATACGCATGAGGAAAGTCTTGCGCTACTTTCACAGCCTCCTCCCACTCACCATAGCAAGAGTGTCCCATCAAAAATCTAATTTCAGGATATTTTTCCATTACCCCGCGCACAGCTTTAGCACCGCATATATCTCCACCCCAGGTGTGAGACAGCACCAATGCCTGCTTTTGATGGGCATATTCAAACAAGGGCTGATAGTTCTTCCCAAGAAGAGAATAATTATCAACTCCAGGATGAATCTTAAAACCCACAAACTCCTCATATTCCTCAAAAAGTTTGCGACACCTCTCCCAAGTTTGTGGTTCATTGGGGTTATAGACCACATAACCTCGAAACCGCTCAGGATACTCCCTCACTGCGCGAAGGGTAACGAGATTGCCCTCAAAGCCTTCAAAAAGTGCTGCATGGGATGAAAAAACATTTAAGACCACGCCAGATCGCTCCATGGATGCAATCATACCATCTCCATAGGGCTTGGGAAAGTAAATGCCTGAAAACGGACCCCAATGACCGTGGATATCGATAATGGGGCAAGATGGCATAAGCCCATCTTTGATCGCTTCTTCCATTAGCTGCGTCCTCATAGCTTCACCTCCCCTAAAATTCGCTCAAGATTGCCAGAGGCGATAGCCTCTTTTGCTTCACAAGAGATAGGGGCATGCAAAAGCGTCAACAATGGACCTCCCATGGTGCGATCTGGAGTAGCGGTGCCGAAAAGAATCCGCTCATGACCATATTTAGCACATAAAGCCTCAAGGCCCCAATCCAATTCATAGTTTGCAGTATCGATGTAAAAGTTGGGATACTGCTCAAGCAGGGGGCGAAAATAGCGGTCTCTACCCCAGGGGCCGTGGCCTGTGGCAACCAGCACAAGTTCGGGAAAGTCTGCTAAAACGCTATAGATCAGTTCCCAGTCCTTCTTCAAAAAAAGGGGAATCTTCCGCGCAACCAGCTCCTCTAGCACCGGCCCCATGGTCACTTTGTTTAATAAGTAACGATGATCACCTGGAAAGGCCCACAGGGCCCGCACCCCACTAGCTTTCATCTCCCCGGGAAATGATTCCAAATCCCATTCCCCTGTTTGCGGGGGAAGCAAAACCCAAGCAGGCACAAGTTGAGGATAGGGGGCAAGTTCTGTGATTAATCTTTGATTTGCCTCCAAAGGATAGCCACGGACAGCAGCCCCATGATAGACAAGAGCCTTACCAATCCCAACTCGCTCCATTTGGGCGATGAGCGCTTGCGGATCAGGTAGCTCCAACAGCGTCCTTGTGTAGGTAGGGCCGTAACTTGCGTGACAGTCGAAAAACTCCACAGTTCTCACTTCCCTCTTAAAAATCCCATATTAACTCTTCATTTCGGGACGCTTAAATCTGCTAAAAGATTGGAGTCAATTCGTTTTCCCAGCAAAAAATTTCCGATCTGGATACCAAAATATATCTTCCCCATTGCGATTTGTGAAGCTTCCATACATGCTGGCGCCTATATTATTCCGAGGACCGATCCCTTTACCTGCTGTATCCATAAGAAACTTTGATTACTAAACCAAAGTGGCTGCTCTGCCTGGGGTCTATATTCTCCTATGGCGAAAGATGCAGGTCGCCGATTCAGATGCGCCTCCTCAGGCTGAGTGCCTTCGAAGCTACCATCATTATTGTTGTGAAGTAATAGATACCTGCCATCAGATAATTGATAAAGAGGACAGCAGCCCAAAGGCGCTAAAATTGGCAGACCATGATCTTTACACAATAGTGACCGGGACTAGACCAGGGGGGTAGTTCGCGAAAGCTCTTGCTCCAACGCCCACTCCCCACCTTTACTCTTCTCTCGCTCATTAAAGCCTCAAGAGTACCTAGCCACCGTAGCCCAAGCCCCTTGTTCTTTAGAGGCCATAGCAGCCTCTAAAATCAACATCTCCCTGTGTCCTGCTTCAAAATCAGGGAAATTCAGCTCAGAGAATTTACCGCAAGCTTTACTCTGTAGATACTCATAATAATCTGCAAATAAATTATAGATTGCATCGTGATAGCCCATAGGGTGTCCTGAAGGCAGCCGTGCAAAGCGTCTTGTCTCCTCGCTTTGTAGGAGTGGCGACTCAAAGAAGAGCTCATTTGCCTTATCTCTGTGTCCAAGCCACAGTTCCGCAGATCGCTCATGGCGCCAAGCTAAAGAGGACTGGGAGCCATAAACTTCAATTTCAATATCGCACTTTCTCCCTGCTGCGAGTTCTGAAGTGGTAAAGGTTCCCCGGGCTCCGTTTTCAAACCTAAGTAGCAAGGAGCCGTAGTCCTCAAGGGAGATAGGTAGCTCCTCAAACTCAGTTGCCTGAGTTTTGCTGAAGGTGAGAGCTTCCCCTCCCTTAGGTTTCTTGCGGAGGGAAAGGGTGGTACGGAAGTCTGAAAAGACTTCTTCGATGCTGAGACCTGTGATAAATTGGGCCAAATCGCACCAATGACTACCAAGATCTGCTAAGATATTAGAACTACCAGCCAATTGGAGATCCAAGCGCCAGGAGTAATCTGTATCATACAGGAGCCAATCTTGGAGATAATGGCCCAAAACATTGTAGACTGTTCCAAGTTCTCCCTTGGCAACCCGGGCGTGGGCTTCCTGAACAACTGGATAATAACGATAGCAAAAATTAATACCACATCTGGTCTTCCGCTCCCTAGCTAGCATCACAAGCTCCTGCGATTCCTCTGTAGTGAGGGCTAGAGGCTTTTCCGTAAACACCTCTTTGCCTGCAAGCAAGGCAGCTTTATTTAAGGGAAAATGCTCGCGATTAGGAGTGCAATTGTGAATCACATCAACCTTGGGATCCTCAAGGACACTTTGGCTATCTGAATAATGGGCAATGCCATACTGAGCAGCAATGCTTCTTGCCAATTCCTGATTTTTATCCACCACACCTGCAAGTTCAACGTTAGGTAACCTTCTGAGTTCTTGGATATGCACCATGCCGATGTAGCCTACACCTATTACTACTGCGCGCTGCTTTTTCATGGCAGCTAACCTCGATTGTAATAGTGAGTTTGCATATAGTCCATGTTGATCTGAGCGCTGTTAGCGTTAGTTGTGCGGGTACTATCAAGCTCAAGTGTTAAGTAACCATCATAGCCCACATCATCTAAAATCTTAAAGATAGGGGAAAAATCTATGTCTCCCTCGCCTAGTTCCATGAAGTTGCCGTAAACCTCAAAGCCGCGGCTTGTATCGGTAGTTTCAAGCTCTTGTGCCTTTTTTAAGTCTTTCAAATGAACAAAGGCGATTCGCTCAGCATAGCGAGCAAAGATCTCAGCCGGATCGCATTTGCCTGCTACTAGGTGTGCAGTGTCTGGACCAAAGGCGATATAGTTTGGATCGGTATTCTGCATCACATAGTCTATTTCCTCTTCATACATCACAGAAGTTCCATGATGAGGATGGACGCATGGGACGATACCATACGGTTTCGCCAACTCCCCCCACTGGTTAATGATCTCTAAAACCTCTTCCAAGGTAATATCCACTTTCCGGTTTGGCCCCTGCACATTCATCCGCTTCACACCGAGTTCTGCCATGAAATCCAACTTGCGTTTGAGCCTCTCATAATCCTCTTTCAAATCTCCCCTTTGCCAAAAATAAAAGCTCACAGGCCAAACATCATATTCTGCTACCACTTCTCTAAACTCTTTGGCATTATTGCCAAAAAGATCAATAGCGCTTTCCACACTTTCAAAAGCATTGTAGCCGATGGCCTTAACATCCTTTAATGCCTGTACCATCTGCCCCTTTTCTTCTAATCTCCAAGGCCAGATTGCATAGGCAAGTTTTGCTTTTCCCATTTTTTTCAGCTCCTCAAAATTTTTATCCCGAAATAGCTTCCTCTACAAGGGGATGAATTGCATCTCCCATACCCATGGCAACTGCCCGCTCTTCCAATGCCACGATACGCCCTAGGTTTTCAAGTTCGTGGGCATCTGTAGCTAGGTGAAAGCGGCAATCCACTTTTTTGGCGATAGAGAGCATTTCAAGGAAAGTTTCATCATTAAACTCATGGGTCTCGGCACCGTTGTTTATACTGGGAAAGTGCCCTGTGGAAATCTCAATACTGATTCTCTGCTCCGCTGCCTTGCCGAAGCATTCCTCAAACTCCCCCTTTGAGATATATGAAAGAATCTGATTCACGTTTTCATAGCCAATAGGCAGAAATGGGTGAGCAATCCCTGTGATATAATCAAATTCCACCAGTTCCTTAAAATAGGTAACCATCAAAGCAGCTACATCCCGAGGAGTTCTCACCCACGAGGGCTCAACAAATTCTTTCATATGTAAATGTGACATTGGAACTAAGACAAAATCAAATTCAGCTGCAGCTTCACGACCGATCCCAATCTTGCCGTTACCGCAGTATTCGCTCTCGCACCCAAACAAAACTTTCACGCGGCCCTTTGACGGAAGCATTTTTTTAATTCTCATCACATGTGCCAAGTTTTGTGGCCGATACCATTCACTAACACCAGGTCTAGTTTCATCCCAAAGGTGGTCTGTGAAACCTATTACCGCAAGTCCCAATTCTTCTGCAGAGCGAAGATAGTTTGCAGGTGTGGCCGCTGGGTCCCTGCAGCAACTAGAAAGAGTGGTATGCAGATGCAGGTCATGTCTTATCAACCCATCGCCTCCTCGGACTGCTACATCTCCGATTAAAATTGTGAGTCAAGTGCCTGCTGACAACTGTCAAGGCGTGCTTCTAGTTCCTCCTCTGTCCAATCTGGATTGAGGCTGATGTAGACTGTGCGGCTGAGGATATCTAAAGTTCGGGCACACATATCCTCGCTATAGTTCATTCTCAAGCCTTGATTTTCAGGGAAGTTATAAGGGTTCATTGCCTCATGATGAGCTCCTCTTCTTTGGAGAATAGGATCCCAATTTTTATAAACGTGCTTGCCGCTGTCTATAGGGAGCCAGCCCCCTACACCTGGGCTTGTAGCAAAGCTACGTGCTTGCTCTTCAGTGGCAAAGGAGAAGCCCACTGTTGTACCGCAGTCTCCTGCAATATCGTTTGAGGGAATCATGTATTTCCTGAAGCGATCCACAAACTTTTTCTTTACAGCCCGTAGATCCTCTAAGATCCCGGGCAGGCGCTCTAGCTGCACCCTGAGGATTGCGCCGGCAATCTCATTCGATCGAAACTGGCTGCCCACAAAAACCGGGCTTTTGAGCTCTCCAGCATAGGGTCTGAAGGCTGCGCCTCCATCGTGATAGATTAGGGCCCGCTCATAGACATTATAATTGTCTGTAACCAGTGCTCCACCTTCGCCTGCTGTGATGATTTTAAAATCATTGAAGCTGAAAGCACCAGCATGTCCCCAGGTGCCTAGACGTTTTCCCTTGTAGCTTCCTCCATCTGCCTGACAGGCATCCTCCAACACTTTGAACCCATGCCTCTGAGACAACTCCATAATTGCCTCCATGTTGGAAGGGAAACCACAGATGTGAACTGGAATTACAGCCTTGGTCTCGGGTGTGAGTTTGCGCTCTAGGTCCTGAGGATCTAAGGTCATGGTCTCATCTATCTCCGCGATTACTGGAATTGCGCCCACTGCCAGCACTGCGATGGCAGTGGCCATGAAGGTATAGCCAGGGATAATTACCTCATCTCCAGGGCCAATGCCAAGACCTGCCAGGCCTGCGATTAGAGCTGTGGTGCCACCGTTTAGGCATAGGGCATGCTCTGCGCCAATTAGCTGGGCCCATTCTCGTTCGAAGTTATCCACCTCTTGATATGGAGCTCCAACTCGAAAGAGTTTTTTCCCTTCTATAACTCTGGCGACAGCTGCCACTTCTTCTTTACCAATTCTGTACACCCTAATCCCTCCCTAAAAGCTGCTTTGTGATGTAGAAGTCAAGCTCTTCATAGTCTCGGCTTTGGCGCAGCTCCTCTAGTTTTACCTCATCAACAGAGCGCACCTTCTCTAGAAGCATCAGAAAAATATCTTTGCTGTAGATTAGGTGTTTTAGAGAATTCTCCTGGGTTTGGGTGCGCATAACCTTAATATCTAGGCCAACATATTCTCCGCTATGTCCGTAGTTGTATTTATCCAATAAGTATACCTGGGAGAAAGCGCGTCTCAAGTTCACGCTGCCGAAGGTTTTATCTTGGTCGAATTTCAAATTGTTCTGATCGTTGAGGTGAATCCCCCATAGTTTACCCAAAGCTAAGGCAAAGCCCATTTCTTCCGATGGCTCCAGATTCGCGAGCACAGCATGGGCACTTTCGATTAAAACCCCGACACGCTCTGGATCCGCGCTATATCCACCAAGGGCTAAAAAGTGTCCTGTAGTGGGTGAAAAACAAGAATCCATGGGCTCGTTTGGTTTCATCTCCCCTAGGATCTTAATTTCTTTATCGTATTCCAAGAGAGCATTTATGTATTCTAAAAAATAATCTATGGCCACTTTTGCATCTTTGGCTTCACGACAATATGTACCCTCTCTTGCAGGCCAAAGAACAATGCGCTTCGTACCCAGCATTCTTGCGATATCCACTGCCCGCTTTGATCTTGCCAGTGCTCTCTCGCGAATTTTAGGATCATTTGCGGTGAAGCCACCATCGACAAAGAGGGGATCTTCCCACAATCTAGGTGCGATGAACTCTGCTTCAAGTCCTAGGCTATTGAGGCGGCTTTTCAGTTCTCTGAGCTTTTTTTCTTGTTTGGGAAAGGAAAGGTTAAGATCTACAGCATCATCGTCGTGAAATTGGATCCCTTCAAATCCCCCTCGAGCTGCAAATTCCATCTTTTCCCAAAATTCTATGGACTCTCGTACAGGGGGGCCAAAAGGATCTGCACCTTCATGAATGTTCCAAGGGCCAAAGGAAAAACGAAAGATTCCTGCCATTCCCTCACCTCCAATATTGTTGTGTCTATAAGTATTGTAAGGGAGGTGAAGTAATTAAACCATGGCCAAGATTATGATTAGTATAACTGATCTTACGATCTTGTCGGTGGGCTCACTTAAGACTGATACACTGAAAGAAAAGCCCTCGTTTAGCTCTCGTTTCGCAAATAATAATAGCCCTCATCCTAAGCTAAGGAATAAGGGCTACATCGCATCAAAATTAATTCTAAGCATGTGCTCGTTGGGGCTCAAGACAAATATCGATTAGCTCCGTCATTTGATTGAGCAAAAAGTCTGGTCTGGCAGCTAATAGTTGTTTTCGCGGAGCAACACTCCAAAGGACTGCAGCAGATAATGTGCCTGCACTATGAGCTGTATTGAGATCCACTGGGCTATCTCCCACCATAATTGTCTCCTCTGGACTTTGCTCTAGCAGCTCCAGTGCTTTTAATATTGGCTCTGGGTTAGGCTTATGGAGCATAGTATCCTCGGGTGTGACGATGGCTTGCATGTAGGCGTCAATGCCAAACAGCTGCATTCCCCGCATTGCCAGCTGCCTGCGTTTGCCTGTGACTACACCGAGTGTGATACCTTCTTCTGTCAACGCCTCTAAAGTTTCCATAACACCTGGGATAAGTGAGGTTGCAGCATCATGGCGTGCCTCGTTGTATTCCCGATAGGTGCGTACCATCTCAGCTTGCTGTTTTTGAGAGTAGGAGCCCAAGATCTCTACTAAGGGTCTGCCCATGGTGAGAGCAATCTCTGAGGATGGCACTTCTATATTTAGATGCTTTTTCAATGTGTATTGATAGGAATCAATAATCAATTGGCTGGTATCGATGAGGGTTCCGTCAAGATCGAAAAGGATACAGTTAATATTACTAGACATGGATGCCTCCTTAAAAATTCGTACTCTATGATATGATATCACTTTCTAGTAGTTTCGCCAAGCATACGCGATCTTTCTTTAAAAATGTGCTCACTTTAAAAATGTTGTGAAAGGAGACTGGCTGACTCACGGTAAATTGTTACTGATAGGATGACTTGGTTAATGTCTATAGACAACCGCAGCAATAAAAAAGCACCCGCTTTGCTCCTCGCGAGTGCTTCTCTTGTCCTTTATTGGTAATTATCTACCCAAACCGGCGATTCAATCTTTCCCTCTTTCAACTTTAACCAACTATGATTAGTTACATCGACGAGATAAAGCTCTCCTTCCAGGCTAGTAAACAGAAGTTGCTGCCCCTGCCATGGGAAGGGATGACTTGATCGAACATTTATCTCTTCTGCCAAGACAGTTTCTCCAGTACCATCAACATTGATTACTTTAAGTTTAAGCTCCTTATAATCCAAACCTTCAATATAGGCTACTTTTCCTCCTTCAGACGACCAGATAGGATAAAAAGAATTCCTCCGCAAGTAACCAAAATAGTTTGTGACTTATCGTCAACGTTAATTATTTGAAAGTGTCTTTTTGATATTAAAACCTAAAATGAAAAACCTAGTAACTTTTCTTTTTCAGAAAGCACAATGAAGAGTTTTGTTTTAAAAATCTCTCATTTTCCCCATCGTATGCTATTTGATATTTATTTAATGATACTATAGCCTGTTTGTTTGCTTTTTTTGCTAATGCATCAAGTTCTTTAATCATACTCGCTACTTGCCTTGGATCAATTCCGTTATAGCATGAAGAGTCTTGTATTAAAATATCCAACTCTTCGTTATAATAAAAAACCAGATAATCTATCAACAGTTTTCTGACATTGCCAACTCCTTCGCCTGTGTCTCCTCTGAGTTGTAATACACTTCAACGGGCCGACGAGTTAGATGTCTATCCCTAATTTTAATATCAAAGTATGCAGATACATCTTCATTATAAATCAATCTGACTAACTCGTATATAAAGTTAGTATAGCAGTCAACTAATTCTGTTTTCTTTTCTAAAATGTCTTTCGCTTCTTCGGGGAAGATTCCTTTCCTACGGCAGTATGCTGCTAACTCTACCTCGGTAAGAGTTAAGGTCTCAGAGGCGATATGAAACTTGTCCTTCGGGGTCCATTTGTTTGATGCGTTACTGCTGGGAGTTTTGCCCGCCGCATTAATCCATCCATATATGGCGCCCCTTGAAATATTAAACTCTTTGGCTAAGTCGGTTATAGTATCGTTTGTAGGCGGCTCAAGTCTTTTTAGTACAGACTCTTTAAATTCCTTGGTATAGCGTTTATTTTTCTTTGACATAATCATTCTCCTATGGCTATTTGCGAAAATTCGGTCGTCGTGGGCGCGCGCCGCCCCCCTTCACGTGAAGGGGGGGCTTCATGTACTTGTCCCAGGCTTTCTACTTTTAAGCCTAACACACACCATGATCATTATACACTCTTTCTCCCATACGACAACTATCCTAACACATAAGGTCGGGCCAGACCAGTCTACCTCAGTGATGATACCGGGTTTGTGCTCCAGATGATTTGTAAGCTTAGTGGCAATTGTGTAGTCGGCGTATCCTGCACAAAACTTTGTGTATCCCATCGGAATGACATTTTCAGAATTGCATTTGTCCTGGTATTCCTGCCAAAGGAGTTTTAGTGTAACACCTACCTTTTTTAATTCAATGTGCACATATTCGTAATCAGGTTTGCAATAAATGTTTTCTACGGTATGCTTTTCTGGATAAAACATGCGATAGACCTGTTCCTCATCAAGTTCCTGGACATCTCTAACGGAAATACCTTGGGAATCGGCAATGTGGAACACATCACTAACCGAATTCTTTGATATGTGCCTGGTTGCTGCAATAACATTTCTGGACATATTTGCAGCTCGAAGTTCCAAAATGAGCTTCACGTTGATTTTCTTGGCCAAAAAAAACGGCCTCCCTCCTGTAGAATTTGAAGCATATGCTTCAAATTCTACAGGAGAATGGCCATTAAGTGGATCCCTTCTGTGAATTGCCTTCCGGAAAAGAGGTGGACTCATTGCGCGAACAGGTGGATCTCAAAAGCGTATCGGTGGATCTATGTCCGCGAAATAATCAGTAATAGCCCATTTTCTCAAGCTCCTTCGTGATTTTGGGAGCACCATATATTGCTTGGATTGTAGGTGAATGTCTAAGAGTAACTGCTTCATTTTCTGCTTGCGTGTTGGCTTAGTATTGTTACTTGACATCCTTTCCTTGAAGCTATAGAAGCCGCTTCTAGAGACGCCTAGCAGCTTCAGCACTCCGTTGACATTAAGGCGGCGTCGACCTTCTCGCTGTAATTCTTCTTCGTACTTCGCTGTTTCCGAGAAGGTTTCCCTTGTCAGTTGTTCAGAATGCTGATTGCTTTTTTTAGGATATGCAGAGCATCTTCTGTATCTCAAAAAGAAACTTAGAGATACA
>ENA-UOOE01002268-UOOE01002268.1-fermentation-metagenome-genome-assembly--contig:-NODE-2268-length-14077-cov-5.217943_pt1 | contig 14077 bp, 12 predicted proteins | sample MGYA00245776_ERZ724021 | MGnify/ENA primary metagenome ERZ724021 (study PRJEB28704, sample SAMN03018321) | fermentation metagenome | biome: anthropogenic terrestrial biome; feature: soil; material...
TGGGAAGAAGCCGTTTGATGGCCCTCCAAAATCGCCGGAAGAAAAGGAAGTCACAGTTTCCAAAACAGACCCTGAAAGTGGGTTGTTCCAAAAGGGTGAACACAAGAAGTGTTTTGCCTACGAAGCGCATACGGCCTGCGACAAACACAATTTCGTTCTTGACGTTGAGGTGACCCCAGGGAATGTACATGACAGCGTGGCGTTTGATGCGGTCTATGACAAAGTGACGGAACGATTTCCAGAGGTAAAGGCCGTGGTAGCAGACGCGGCTTACAAAACGCCGCATATCTGCAAACGAGTGTTTGATGGCGGGCGCGTACTGTCCACAGCGTACAAGCGGCCGATGACCAAAGCGGGAAATCTGGAATGGTGGAAGTATGTATATGATGAGTATTACGACTGTGTGATCTGCCCTGAATATCAGATTCTGCATTATGCAACAACCAACCGTGAAGGATGTCGGGAATACAAAAGTCGGAGCTACATTTGCGAAAGATGTCCGTCCCGTTCTCGCTGTACCGAGAGTAAAAGCTGCACGAAAACCGTAACGCGGCATGTGTGGCAGGATTATGTGGAACTTGCGGAAGATATCCGGCATACGCCGAAATACAAAAAGCTTTACCAAAAGCGAAAAGAAACCATTGAGCGTGTCTTCGCCGACGCAAAAGTAAAATACGGGATGCGTTACACGCTCTACCGGGGCTTAACCCAGGTGACGAATTGGGTTAAGCTTAAGTTTGCTGCCATGAATCTCAAAAAGCTGGCAATGTGGAAATGGAGAGATGGTCATCCGTCCGGGTTTGTATTCATTTTACATCGCTTATTTTCCTATACTGCATATTGCCAAAAGAACCCATCCTTCGCTTAACGCGTTGGATGGGTTCTTCGACAATCTGAAAGCCGTATAATTACTGAGAAGTCAGTAATTATACGGCTTTATATTTTTCGATTAAAACATGCTGTATGTCACTTATATCAAGCTTTAAATAGCTGTATAAAACAGTAATGTGTCATGGATGGCAGGATTATGTGAAGCTTACGGAAAATTTCAGGCACACTCAAAATACCAAAAGGACTCTTCCTTCGCTGAAAGCGTTGGACGGGTCCTTAACAGTCTGTTTATATTTCAGGAAAGTATTTAAACAGATAACGGCCGTAGACATCTACTTAATTTTTTACGGAATATCTTTCAGGTGTTCCATATTGGCTTTAATCCGTGTGCAGCAGTGATGAAATTTGGATTTTTCCTCCTCAGTCAAAGGCAATTCAACGATTTCTTCAGCACCGTTCGCCCCGATTACAGCGGGGACACCGGCGAACAAGCCAGATTCACCATATTCACCGCAAAGTTCACAGCTGGCAGGAAGAATTTGCTTTTCGTCATGCAGGACGATTTGCACCATCCGGGCGGCAGTGCTCGCAATAGCATATTCGGTACAGAATTTCCCGCTAAAAGTGCGCCAACCCGCTGCAATCGCAGTTTTCTGCATCTCGTCGCGGTCAAACTGAAAACGTTTGTCTGTCTTAGCCCATTCATCCAGAGACTTTCCGCGGAAAGAGACACATGACCAAGCGGCAAACTGTTCATCCCCATGTTCACCCAGCATATATGCTGCAATTGATTTATGGTCTATGCCAGTCTGCTGTGCCAGAGAGGAAATCAGGCGAGCAGTATCAAGACCTGTTCCTGTTCCAAATACCCGTCCACGCGGGAGGCCCAGCCCCAAAGCCAGTTGCCTTGTAACAATATCACAGGGATTTGAGATGTTAATCAAAACGCCGTGAAAACCGGAAGCCTTAATTTTATCTACATACCCGTTTACTGCTGCAATAGTAAAATCCATTTCTGCCAAGCGATTATTATTGCCGCGCAGAAGGCCAATACTCCCTGTGCTGTTCACTACAACATCACAGTCGCCTAAGTCACTAAAGCTGCCAACGGAAGTCTTTACTCTATGAGGAAGATAAGCAACGCTGTCCATCAGATCCTGGCATTCGCTGGTTACCTTTTTCTCATTTTTGTCAACCAAGACAATTTCATCAGCAATCCCTTGTATTGCAACGCTGTATGCTACATGAGCACCAACATGTCCCAAGCCAATAATGCCTATTTTCCTCTGTTTCATTCTTTTACCTCCTGAATAAAATTAATCTCACACTTGCTGAAGGCCGAAAAAATTCATTGAATACTTTAGCGCTTTATATTTGTAAACAACTATATAGCTGCTATTATAAAGTCCCACAGGACAGTTGTCAATCAATTTTTACTTACATTTGATTTTTTTAACAAGACCTAAAGGAGTTGACATTTCAGGAGGGACAGAGTACTATTATAGTTGAACAGTTAATCAACCATTCTAATGATGACTCACGGTGGTGATAAAATGTTTCCTTCCATTCCTGATATTGACAAATGTGACTGTACTGTAATTCATGAAGAAGTTGTGGACCATGTCCGGCAGAATATGCCTGACGAAGAAAAACTGCTTGATCTTGCAGACCTTTTTAAAGTCTTCGGCGACTCTACCCGTGTAAAAATTATCTGTGCTCTGTTTGAGTCTGAAATGTGCGTCTGTGACATTGCCGCTCTGCTTGGTATGACAAAATCGGCAATCTCGCATCAGCTCCGTGTTCTAAAACAGGCAAAATTGATTAAAAACCGCCGCGATGGTAAAGTGGTTTATTATTCGCTTGATGATGACCATGTGAAAAATATTTTTAATCAAGGGTTGGCCCATGTGTCGGAATAAAATTCCGGCATTTTTTGCGCGGAAACAGTTGATTGATTGCTCAATGGTTCATTCATTCAAATCTATTGAAAGCAGGTGGCCCAAATGAAAAGCGCAGAAGAACAAAATAGAAGTCAAGGAGGCCCCTATCAAGCATATAAAGCAGAAAAGCTGTGCGATTGTGAGGCTGATTGTGAAACCTGCTGTCCGGAAAAAACGCAGATTACAAAACAGACACCTAACACAATCCATAAAGCAGAGCCACAAGTGCAAGACAATAAAAGAAAAGGGATTCCTTTCCGCACGGTATTTTTTATACTTGGTGCGATTCTCTTTGTACTCCTGTTCTTTTTGCCACTTTCCCAGGCTGAAAAGCTGGCTGCATACTTAATAAGCTACATTTTAATCGGCGGAGAAGTCCTTCTTAATGCAGGAAAAAATATTGCAAAGGGCTATGTGTTCGATGAAAAATTTTTAATGAGTGTCGCAACAATCGGCGCATTTTTCGCCGGCGACTACGCTGAGGGTGTCGCCGTTATGCTCTTCTACCGTATCGGAGAATACTTTGAAGACCTGGCGGTCGGCCGTTCCCGAAAATCGATTGCCGCTCTGATGAATATTCGTCCCGATTATGCAAACCTGAAAAATGGGAATGAAATACAAAAGGTTTCGCCGCAGGAAATTGCTGTAGGGGACTATATTTTAATTCGTCCCGGGGAAAAGGTTCCGCTTGACGGCATTGTAACAGAAGGCAAGTCTTTTTTGGATACCTCCGCCCTGACCGGAGAATCCCGCCCTCGCACGGTCTCCCAAGGGAGTGAGATTTTTTCCGGTTCTGTGAATCAGAGTGGCGTTTTGACCGTCCGGGTTACTAAGACTTTTGGTGAATCAACCGTCACCAAGATTCTCGACCTTGTGCAAAATGCAAGCAGCCGAAAAGCTCCGGCTGAAAACTTCATTACAAAGTTTGCCAAAATTTACACGCCTGTTGTCGTTTTTTCTGCGGTAGCGCTGGCTGTTTTTCCTCCACTGCTGATTCCAGGGGCCTCATTCTCTGATTGGCTGAGCCGTGCACTGACTTTTCTCGTCGTTTCCTGCCCCTGTGCATTGGTTCTGTCTATCCCGCTTAGTTTCTTTGGTGGAATCGGCACAGCGTCAAGACATGGCATTTTGGTAAAAGGCGGTAATTATCTGGAAGCCCTGAATAATATTGGCACCGTCGTTTTTGACAAAACAGGAACACTGACAAAGGGTTGTTTTCGCGTTACAAAAATTTCTCCTGCCGCGGGCATAACCAACGACGAACTTCTTGCACTGGCTGCCCATGCAGAGCTTTACTCCAACCATCCAATCGCACTTTCCATCCGCGAGGCATATGGAAAGGAACCCATTCCCTCAGAAGTTTCAGACTACGAAGAAATCAGTGGAAAAGGCATTCAGGCCAAAGTATATGGAAAAAATATTCTTGCAGGCAACACCAAGCTGCTGGATGACGCGGAAATCAGCCACCCGATTCCGGCAGAGATTGGGACTGTAGTATATTTGGCAGTCAATGAAAATTTTGCAGGATTTTTCATTATCTCGGATGAACTGAAACCCGACAGTAAAGAAGCCATCCGCAGACTGGAAAACCGGAAAATCCATACCGTGATGCTGACCGGTGACAGCAAGGCAGCCGGTGAAAAGACAGCAGATGAACTGGGGATGGATGCTTGTTACACCGAATTGCTCCCTCAGCAAAAAGTGCTTGAAATGGAAAAGCTAAAAAGCGAAGTCCCGGCAGAAAAGAAAATTATTTTTGTTGGAGACGGCGTCAATGACGCACCGGTGCTTGCCTGCGCAGATATCGGCATTGCTATGGGAGGTCTGGGCTCGGATGCGGCGATTGAGGCGGCAGATGTTGTTTTGATGACCGATGAACCTTCCAAGCTCCTAACAGCAATGCGCATTGCCGGAAAGACACATGCCATTGTCCGTGAAAACATTATTTTTGCATTAGGGGTTAAGTTGCTGATTCTCATTCTGGCCGGCTTCGGTGCAGCGACGATGTGGGAAGCAGTATTTGGCGACGTAGGCGTAGCCATCCTCTCCGTGCTGAATTCTATTCGGGTTACCACGCTAGTCAAACCTAAGCAGGGCCACTGAAAAATGCAGAAATTCATTTTTTCCAACTGGCATTACCGATAACCGGCAATGCCAGCTTTTTTCGGCCTTTCCTTTCCGGGAGCCAGTTGATAATCGTCCAAAGTATGTTATAATTTTGGTTAGCGGCCAAAAAAGCAAGGAGGATAAAAAATGCTCTCTGACATTGAAATTGCCCAGCAGACAAAGAAAAAAGCAATCTCACAGGTAGCTACAGAACTCGGTATTCATGAAGAAGAATATGAACCATATGGCAGGTATATGGCAAAGCTGAACGATTCCCTCTTCCAAAGGATCTCTGGCAGAAAAGACGGTAAGCTAATCCTCGTAACCGCCGTCAATCCAACACCTTCAGGAGAAGGGAAGACAACAGTCTCAATCGGTCTTGCTGAAGCAATGGCAAGAATTGGCAAAAAAGTAATTCTTGCACTTCGTGAGCCATCGCTTGGCCCTGTTTTCGGAATAAAAGGCGGAGCGGCAGGCGGCGGTTATGCGCAGGTCCTCCCTATGGAGGAAATCAATCTTCATTTTACAGGAGATTTTCATGCAATCACCACTGCCAACAATCTTCTTTGCGCAATGCTGGACAATCATATTCAGCAGGGAAACGAGCTGGGGATTGATCCACGGCAGGTCCTGCTAACCCGCTGCATGGATATGAATGACAGACAGCTCCGCAATATTGTCGGCGGTCTGGGTGGAAAGGCGGACGGTGTCCCCCGTGAGGATTCTTTCTGCATTACGGCCGCTTCCGAAATAATGGCGATATTTTGCCTGGCTGAAAATCTGTCCGACCTGAAAAAGCGTCTTGGCAATATTCTTGTCGCTTATACTTTTTCCGGAAAGCCTGTATATGCACGCGAGCTAAAAGCAGAAGGTGCAATGGCAGCCATTCTGAAAGATGCTATTAAGCCAAACCTCGTTCAGACAGTTGAAGGCACCCCGGCAATTATCCATGGCGGGCCGTTTGCCAACATTGCACACGGGTGCAACTCCATCCGTGCTACGCGGTTTGCGCGAAAACTTGGGGATTACTGCATTACAGAAGCAGGCTTTGGCTCCGACCTTGGTGCCGAAAAATTTATGGATATTAAATGCCGCCTCACGGGGATGCATCCAAATGTAGCCGTACTCGTGGCAACCGCGCGCGCATTGAAATACAACGGAGGTGTCCCAAAAGCAGAAACCTCAGCGGAAAACATGTCTGCACTTAAATCCGGTATTTCCAATCTCGGCGCCCATATTTCCAACCTGCGTAAATTTGGGATTCCGGTCATTGTCGCCATTAACCGTTTTGGAAGTGATACCGAGCAGGAACTCAGTTATATCGAGCAGTTCTGCAAATCCAATGGCGCAGACTTTTCTGTCTGTGACGTCTTTGCAAAGGGCGGTGCAGGTGGAATTGACCTGGCCGAAAAAGTTTGCCGGCTTGCAGAGCAGCCTTCCAATTTCCGTCTTCTCTATCCAGACAATGCACCTATTATGGAAAAAATTGAGACCGTCTGCCGGGAAATTTATGGAGCGGACGGCGTAGACTATACTGGAAAAGCAAAAAAGTCACTGAAAAGGATTGTGGCAGTGGGAGGAGATAATCTGCCAGTCTGTATTGCAAAAACGCAGTATTCTCTTTCCGACAATCCTCACCTCCTTGGCCGGCCATCTGGTTTCCGTGTTACAATTCGCGACCTCAAGCTGAGCGGTGGGGCCGGATTTGTTGTCGCTTATGCCGGAGATATTCTTACCATGCCTGGGCTTCCAAAACATCCTGCTGCAGAAAATATAAATGTAAATGATGCCGGCGAAATTACCGGTCTGTTCTAATAGGTGGGAAAAGCAATGCAGAAATTTGTCTCGGCCTCTCCTGCCGAAACGGAGGCTCTCGGAGAAAAGATAGCAGCAAAACTGAATCCGGGAAATGTCGTAGCACTCTTCGGCGGAATGGGAATGGGAAAAACAACTCTTACACGCGGGTTGGCACGCGGGCTCGGGGTTCCAGACGGGGTATCCAGTCCCACATTTGCCTTGGTACATGAATATGAAGGCCGGGTTCCAGTCTACCACTTTGACATGTACCGGGTTCAAAATTGGGATGATTTATACTCCACAGGTTTTTTCGATTATCTGGACACCGGAGGCATCCTGATTGTTGAATGGAGTGAAAATATTGAAAATGCCCTGCCTGAAACTTCCATTCAAATCCGTATTTCTTTGGGAACTACGGAAAACAAACGGGAAATTACAATAGAGGGAGTGAAAGTGTGACCATCCTTTCGATTGACTCTTCTGCCGTTGCTGCTTCAGTGGCATTAACCAGAGAAAAACACCTTCTCGGTGAATTTTACTGCAACGTAGGATTAACACACAGCCAGACACTGATGCCAATGGTACAGAACCTGTTGCTGTGTGCAAAAGTACCAGTTAGTGCAGTTGACCTTTTCGCCGTTTCCGCAGGCCCCGGCTCTTTTACGGGCATCCGCATTGGAATTGCCAGCATCAAAGGCCTTGCATTTCCTGAAAACAAGCCTTGCATCGGTGTCTCTACCCTGGAGGTCATTGCGTGCAACCTTGTGCACTTGGAAGGCACTGTCTGTGCAGTAATGGATGCACGGTGTGGGCAAGTTTATAATGCAATATTTAAAGCAACTGGCGGCACGCTTTCCAGGCTAACGCCTGACCGTGCAATTTCCATCGATGATCTGGCAGCAGAATGTGAAAAATATGAAAAGCCTCTATTTTTAGTTGGAGATGGGGCAAAACTGTGCTATAATAGGCAGAGATTTCAAGGACTTGGAGCAAAGTTTCCGCCGGAACCGCTGCTTTATCAGCGGGCAAGTGGTGTAGCGCAGGTTGCCGCACAGGATTATGAAGCAGGGAAATCGGTTTCCCCGGCTGCCCTTATGCCGGTTTATCTTCGGCCGCCACAGGCGGAACGAGCTTTGGTTCGCAGAAAAGGAGGTTTGAGAAAATGATTGCTATAGGAGCAGACCATGGCGGATATAAAATTAAGGAAGCAGTAAAAAGATTTCTTGACTCAGAAAAAATTGTGTACCGCGACTTTGGCACATTCAATGAAGATTCCGTTGATTACCCACCGATTGCAGCAAAAGTCGCACATTGTGTTGCCGATGGTAGCGCAGAAAAAGGAATTCTCTGCTGCGGAACTGGTATTGGAATGAGCATTGCAGCAAATAAAGTCAAAGGCATCCGGGCGGCTGTTTGCACGAATTCCTATTGTGCAGAAATTACAAGGCGCCATAATAATTCGAATATTCTTTGTCTAGGCGGGAGAGTCATCAGCGAGGAAGAAGCTGTTGAATTCACCCGTCTTTTTTTGAATACCGAATTTGACGGTGGACGCCATCAAAGACGCATTGACGAAATTTCAGCAATTGAACGCGGCGACCTTTGATTACCAATCATTAAAATATGGAGGATAGAAAAATGGAAAACCAGGTTATTATTATGAATCATCCGCTGATTCAACATAAGCTTGCTTATTTGCGGGACAAAAATACAGGAGCAATGGAATTCCGCCAGCTTGTGGGTGAGATTGCCATGCTTCTCTGCTATGAGGCAACGCGTGATCTTCCTTTGGAAGAAAAGACCGTTGAGACTCCAGTCGGTATTGCTAAAGTGCATGTCATTGCAGGCCGCAAGCTCGCTTTTGTTCCAATTCTCCGTGCAGGGCTTGGGATGGTTGACGGCGTTCTGACAATGGTCCCTGCTGCAAAAGTTGGCCATATTGGCCTTTACCGTGACCCAAAGACTTTAAAGCCTGTCGAATATTACAGCAAACTGCCGCATGATATCGACCAGCGCGACGTCATTGTGCTTGACCCTATGCTTGCTACCGGCGGTTCTTCAACGGACGCTGTCACAATCATCAAGCGCAACCACCCGAAGAGCATTAAATTCATGTGCATTATTGCTGCCCCTGAAGGGATTAAGACTTTTACAGAAGCTCATCCCGATGTTCAACTATACTGCGCAGCGGTTGATGACCATCTCAATAAAAATGGTTATATTGTACCTGGCCTTGGCGACGCAGGAGACCGCATTTTCGGCACACTGTAATTTAAAATTTTCTTGCTGCGGCTGAATTTTTCCTGAAAAGGTAGATTCGGCCGCTTTTCCATTTTTTCTATCCTCCAAGCAGCAAAATCCCATTGACTTTACTTTTCAGTTTCTTTTTTGCATTTTTCTGCATAACCCCTGATTTTTTCAAAGCTTTCCTCACTCAGGTCATGTTCAACTCTGCAGGCATCTGCTTCGGCTGTTTCCGCATCCACGCCAAGGGATACCAGTATCCGTGTAAGAGTCTTGTGCCGGCCATAGATTCGGCTGGCAATCGCCATACCGGAATCTGTCAATGTGATATAGCCCTCTAGATCCATGAGGATAAATCCGTTTTCACGCAGATGTTTCATTGCAATACTGATACTTGGCTTTGAATACCCTAGTTCATTCACAATATCAATGGAGCGAACAATCCCCTTTTTCTCTTTCAGCTTCAGGATCGCCTCCAGATAATCTTCCGCGGATTCATGAATCTGCATAATCTCACCTTCAACAATTTTTGCTTCTACAGTATCACAAACTGGCCAAAAGTTCAAGGAATTGGGAATCCTATCTCATAGCTAAGTTCCATAAAAGCTTTATCATATACAAAAGAGTTAAGATGGAATATATTCTCGAACAGTTATAGAATTTGGCGTCGGTTGATTCGGTATTTGATTTTCCAGCCCGCTTTTTGTGAACAACAGCGCTTCATGCTTTTCGGTGCCCAGGTAACCGCACGAAACCCAAACACGCTTACTTCATCAGTGGAATGTTAGTACTGCCTCTATATTTGCAAGAAACAGAAGCAGGCCCCACCTGTAAGTGAATCATACTGCAGGGAAGTTTTGTGCCATATTCGGACTTTTCGCTTTGGTTGGTGTTGGAGACAACTGTGTTTCGCAATTTGATTTTATAATATATAATACTAGTATGGAAATTTTTCTTGCTATCTTAAATATGTAGGAATATAATGAAATCGCCTTTTTCAAAACAAAAGCATTGGATTTTTTCAGAGAATATCCCTTTATACTTGACAATGTTGATAGTAAGGTATTTTTTCTAAGATGAATTTTTAGGGTGCAAAATGATAAAACAAAAAACAGGTTATTGGAAAGCACACCCTTTTCAAAAGGCTATAGCGGTTTTAGTTGGCTTTTATTTAATTTTGGTCCTTTCTTACTATTATGTCCATGCCCTGTTCCTTTCTGACTATTATGTGCCAGATGTTTTTGTTGAATTGGGTTATTCTATGTATTAAATTTGCGTTTTTCTATTTATCAATTGGACAATTTGTTTTTGGATGTTTGTATGGAATATGGCTAGACTGCAACTGTCATCTGAAAACTCGTTTTTTCTGCTTAGTGTTATTTATATTATTTATTATTGTTTCTATCTGCTATTTTTCTACGTATGTTTATCCAGATTGGATGCACAATGGATATATTGTATGGAAAAGCATTTATTCATCTATTAATTTTGTATATGTACCGATACTAAGTGTGATTGGCGGCCACATTTTATCGAGGGTAATATCACACATATTATTAAAAAGAAGCAGGAGGACAGATAACCGTTCTGCCTCGTTTGAGTAATTATAAGAGAGAAATGACGCATGAAAAGAAGCACAAATATCATTGCCGGCACTTCCCGCTTATTTCAGATTTTCGGATGGCAAACAGCACCCCAACGTAATGCTCCTGCGGCAGATAACCTTTCGCCCGGTAAAAGTCTGAGAGAAACTTGTAGATTTTGTTTCTTTGGAAAAGGCGCACGGAAATTTATTTTTTCGTATTAAAAACCGCATTGTACATTTATTACTTTATCCAAATTTCAAGGCTGATAAAAGCACTTTCACACGTTAATTTAAAAGATTATGCGTTTGTTCGACAATATTGCTGGTATTCTTCCATTATAAGTCATATACTTTCATTATCTGGTAATCCTTCTTACATATTTTTTATGGGCATAAATTAACTTACAAAACAGAGAACTATGAGGCTGTCTAGGCTTACCTCTTAATTACAGATTGAGTCTTTAAATGAATGTCTATATATAATTTTCCACTCAGTTTACTTAATTCCATTAACAATAAATAGTGTGTATAAGCGGAATACTGAGAAAAGCACTGATTTGTATCATTCATAGACCGAAAGGAAATATTTATGGGTATTATTACATATGGGAGCACTTTAACTGGAAGTTCGGGTGTTAACGGTGATGCATTCTATATATCTCCAGAAAAACAAGTTTTTGTTTTAGCAGATGGCGCGTCTGGAGCCGGTAAAAGCGGTAAAGTACTAATGAGCAATACATGTACAGAGATTGCACACGAGTATGATTACTCATCTTCAAGCCTTACAGCAAACGAATATATTGATACTTTATTTTGGAAAATAAATAATAGATTGATTAAGATTTCACAAGACAGCCGGGAGTTAGCATACGGAACAATCGTTATTGCTGTTATCGACAATGGAATGCTGACGGTAACCACGTTTGGTGATTCTCCTGCTTATCTCATGTCGGGTAATGACATAAGACGCGTTGCAAAAAGCAAAAAGCGATATGAGAATATGATTGACAAAGGTTTTATAACAAGAGAAGAATATGAAGGCTATATTCATCAAATGCATGAAATGATGTGGTGCTGCTTTGACCGTTTTTTACCTGAAGTAGTACCAAATAATGTAATAGAACAATACCAGTTGAAACAGGGAGATTTATTCTTAATGTGTTGTGATGGAATGAGCGACTGGATATCTCCGGAAGACATGTTTAAGACAATAAAAAATGGCGGTGTCAAAAATGGTGTCGAGGAGTTAATTTCTTTATCAAAACAAATATCGATAGCGGATCATAAGTCATTTGACGATATAACTGCAATAGCAGTCTTATACACCTAATAAGCATAATGGGCAACTGGTTGCTGCTGTTGAACTTGATATAATTCTCCTTTTAATTTTAAAATTATTTATAAGCACGGCTCGAAAGGACCTTCAGGTTTCCCATTATGAGTGCACGGGTTGATTCAGAAGTAAAAACGAACCTCGCATTGTGTTTATTTAATTCTAATTCAGTAGACTAATAAGATATGTAAGCGGAATAATGAGTAGCTTGTAGCATAATAACACGTGATTATATTCTGACCTAAATTTCAAAGACTGAGCCGATAGAACGGTTCAAGCAAGCAACAGAGCATCGGAATCCTAAAAGGGTATGGAACATACAGCCCTTGGAGAGGGGCTTTAAACACTACTACTTTATAATAATGGTGAGGACATACTTTATGGCTTGTACAACTATTCTGGTTGGGAAAAACGCATCCTATGACAATTCTACTATGATCGCACGAAACGATGATTCAGGTTCTGGTCATTTTACTCCGAAAAAATTCGTAACGATTCATTCCGACGAGCAGTCCGCAACCTACAAATCAGTGCTCTCCCATGTAATAATCAAGCTGCCCCAAAATTCCATGCGTTTTACAGCAGTACCGAATGCTACAAAAGGAAAAGGTATTTGGGCGGCCAGCGGTGTGAATGAGGCAAATGTCGGCATGACGGCCACGGAAACCATTACTTCCAACCCGAGAGTGCTGGGAGCGGACCCGCTGGTCGAGTATCATCCGGCGCAAAACGGGCAGCCTGAAACCGCTGGCGGCATTGGTGAAGAAGATATCGTTTATATTGTACTCCCTTACATTCACAGTGCTCGTGAAGGTGTTGAGAGACTGGGTAGTCTGTTGAAAAAGTATGGCACCTATGAGATGAACGGCATTGCTTTTCAAGATGTCAATGAAATCTGGTGGCTGGAAACCATCGGTGGCCATCACTGGATTGCCAGAAAAGTACCAGATGATGTTTATGTTGTGATGCCAAATCAGTTGGGACTTGATCGGTTCGATCTAGATGATGCACTTACCGAAAAGAAAAGCTATATGTGCTCATCTGATATGCAGGCGTTCATTGAGAAGAACCATTTGGATTTATCGCTGGACGGAGGTCTTAATCCAAGAGACGCTTTTGGAAGTCATGACGATTCGGATCATGTTTACAACACGCCGCGCGCTTGGTTTATGCTGCGGTATTTTAACCCCCACACCAAAATATGGGACGGCCCGGATGCGGATTTCACGCCGCGTTCCGATGATTTGCCCTGGTGCATGGTGCCGGAAAAGAAGATCACGCCGGAAGATGTAAAATACGCGCTGTCCTCTCACTATCAGGGAACACCGTATGATCCCTATGAGGGCCATGGCGATCCAAGCATGAAAGGCATCTTCCGTTCAATCGGCATTAACCGGAACGACTTTATGGCCTTGATTCAAATGCGCCCGAACGTCCCGGAGGAGTTTCGCGTTGTGGAGTGGATTGCTTTTGCATCCAATGCCTTCAACGCGCTGGTACCTTTTTATGCCAATGTGTCTTCAACACCGGACTATCTTTCTAATACAACAAAAAAAATTTCAACCGACAATTTTTATTGGTCCAGTCGCATGATTGCTGCTATGGCAGATGCATCTTACAGTAAATCCATATTTCATATTGAGCGGTATCAGCTGTCTGTACAATCTAAAGGACATGCGCTGATCGGCCAATATGATGAGAAACTCCGGAGGGAAGCGGATATGGCAAAACGGGCCGCCCTGCGGGAACAGGCCAATCAGGAAATCGCTGACATGCTGAAAGAAGAAACCGCCGATACATTAGGCAAGGTCCTCTTTGAACTAAGCAGCCAAATGAAGAATGCCTTTTCCAGATCGGATGCTTAATCGGAACACAGCGCGCAGTCTTATTCCTTATTTGTCTATTTAATCCGAATTTAGCAGGTTAATAATACATGTAAGCGAAATTACAATCCGCTAGCCAGCAACCATAACTTATGAATGAGTAAAGAACGATAATGAAAAGAAAGAGAATGGAGCATGAAATTAATTCCTTTAAAACTTAGCGTCACCATCTTGCTATATGGACGAATACTATAACAGCTGGGAAAAGATAATTTCCAGTGGGTGCAAAGCAGATCTTTTCAGCACCTGGAAATCCTTTTCCTGTGGAAAAATTGACTTAAAATATATATTTAAACAAGTCTGTATTTGGTTTTATATTGATCTTATTACAAAATATTTTATAAATGAGCGCACAGAA
>ENA-UOOE01002269-UOOE01002269.1-fermentation-metagenome-genome-assembly--contig:-NODE-2269-length-14076-cov-13.911918_pt1 | contig 14076 bp, 12 predicted proteins | sample MGYA00245776_ERZ724021 | MGnify/ENA primary metagenome ERZ724021 (study PRJEB28704, sample SAMN03018321) | fermentation metagenome | biome: anthropogenic terrestrial biome; feature: soil...
CCTCCGCCTCAAGGAGGACGCTTCTCTCCGTGAGGCGATGGGGAGCAACGGCAGGGATTACCTTGAGGCTAACATGAGTTTGGAACAAAATGTCGCTCTATACGAACAAATTTTTTATACCCTTGTCGGGGATGGTGTCGTTGCGAAGAGCCCGTTTCCTTCGAGGGGCGATGAGGCACCAGGGGTTGGACATAGTGGAGTGTAGCCGTAACAAGAATATTACCATCATGTGGATCCTCTTCCATCTGGATGCCTATATTTCTGATAGAGGGGTATATTGTGCTGCCTATACAGCGCTCCACACGGATGAAAGCATTTGGAGGAGGGGATTCAGATAACTAATTATTCAGCCTACGTCACGCGGATTTCAGATTTAGAGTTAGACCTCGGGGGAAGTTTCAACTTCTTCAGTTGGCTTGATATGATTCGATCTGATTCTTGGGTCTTTATCAAGCCAAATTTTACCTATCTGTACGACATAGGAGGCTCACAACGCAGGATTAACCTTATCTTGCGTGGTCAGCTGGTTAGTGCCGTTGTCAAGAGGTAACAATCCTATTATATCTAAACGGAGAGTTCATGAAATTAAATCCACGTTTCTTCATCTTTGGTTATTTTGGATGGTTTAACGTAGGAGACGATGCAATTGGGTTATCGATCGTAAAGGAACTAAAAAGTCGGTACTCTAATGCTACTTTCATAACTACATGCAATAACCGGTATTTCCTAGAGAATTTTCATGGAACTAACATTCTGCAAGATGTAGAGACCATTGGATTTGAAATCTCGAAGATATTGCGAGAAATTATAAAATCAGATTATTTTATAATCGCTGGCGGTACTCATTTTCACGACGAAGGTGGGCTAAATTTTGGGCGTTTTAAAATATTATTTAGTTTTGTCATGCTGACCTGTTTTGCAAGACTGTCAAGAAAATCTCCTCTTTTACTCGGTCACGGGATAGGCCCTCTCTCCTCCTCTTGGTCAAAGGCCTTAGTAAAGTTAATTCTTTATAATTCTCAGAAAGTTTTTGTTAGAGACAAAGATTCTTTTAAACTGGTTACTTCGCTAGGCTTCCGCGGAAAATGTGTACAAGGATTTGATTGCGCTGCAACGCTTGTTGAGGCAAGTGCTACCTTAGGTGAGGTTACACATCATCGGCCTGAGCGGAGAATAATTGGCATTTCACTACTCCCTGTTTATAGTATATATTTGGATGAGGTCGAAAAAGATACCAATATCGTCAAATCATTTGCCAGATGCCTAGAATCAGCCCTACTAAAAGATAATTCTATATACCTACGCCTTTTTGCCTTTCGAACGGGGATGAGGCACTCAGATGTTCCTCTTCTCGAAGTGTTGATGAAGGACATCAATGTTCGGCCGGATGCAATTGAGTTGATCCACTATGATGGAGATGTTAACAAATTTTTAAGCTCGATAAAGGCATGCAATTATTGCATTGGGATGCGATATCATGCATCAGTATTTGCGTACCTCCTTCATAAACCTCAGATAATTTTAGATTATATGGGCAAATGTAAAAGTTTAGGACGGGATATTGCTATCGACGAATCTGCCATAATTCCTATTGCAGATATTCTAACTCCAAGGTTCTGCGATATGATTCAATCTTTTTTATCGAATCCGAAGCAATATGTAGCAAATTTACCTGTACATTCTGCAAAAATGAGAGCAGAGAAAATGTTCGAAAAGTTGGGAGAGAAGTTATGATCAAAGTTCTCACTGTAGTTGTTGACAACCATATTGGTGGCATTCAAAATCGGATCTTAAGTGTCGGGAAAGATCTTAAAAGTCAAGGCATACAATCTATAATCCTAACTCCTAATAGTGATGGAGATTTCTCAAAAATTGCGCAAGACTCTGGTTTCAAGGTGTATCAAGCCTCAATTGAGTCCCCAAAACTTTTTACTTCGTTTAGAAACATATTCAGGAACGCCCTATGGATTCTTATGTTTCCAGTGGGTGTTATAGAGACAATTCGAGTCATCAAGCGTGAAAATATTGATATAGTGCATATAAATGGGCTTTTGGCGTTGCATGCCGTTTTTGCTGCAAAGATCACAAAAATACCTTTTATATGGCATCTGGTTGGAACGATATACCCTCCACTATTAGTGAGGGGTATAAGGCCATTGTTTCTTTGGAGTAAGAGAATTGTACTTGTTACAAATAAGACCAAAAAGTACTATCTTGGCGATTACTTTTCAGAAGATGTGGCTAAAGTTATTTTTGAACCTGTTGATACCATCCGCTTCCAAAAAGGGCAAAATTCGGAAGAATATAAAGCGTACCTCCGATCAAAGTACAATATACCTCTCAACTCCTGTATTGTTGGGTTTGTTGGAAATATTTCACCTGTCAAAGGTTTAGAATATTTTTTGGAAGTTGTAAAGCGTCAGAAAGGTCAATCAGGTACTAGAGCATACTTCGTAATTGCAGGAAAAGTCTCCAAAAACCACATAGCGTACTTAGAAAAACTGTATTCTCTAATAGATAAATATAATCTAAAGAAAGATATAGTTCTCTTAGAAGATTTTGAGTATGTTCAGATGATATACTCTGTTCTGGATATCTTTCTAATGACATCTATCTCCGAAGGAACACCATTAGTCATTTTGGAGGCAATGGCAATGGAAATTCCTGTTATCGCTCCTAACGTTGGAGGAATCTCAGAACAAATATCTAATGGGGAAACTGGATTTATAGTTCCACCAAATGACATTGACGCAACACTCGCGTCGCTTCAAGTGTTGGTAAATAGTCCGGATCTAAGGAGAGAAATGGGCAAAATGGGACGGGAACGAGTAAGTTCCTTGTTTTCATTGGAGAAGTGCGTTCAGATGCATCAGGATCTTTATTCCGAGATGGTGAAGCATGGATAGTAAGTCAATTGGTATTGTCACATTTCCAATTAACAAGAACGGGGTTATACCATTATCTAATCTAGTAGATATCACATCATGTTTATGCCCAAAACCGTACCTGATAACAGGGAGTGAAGGATATAACCATTTCCAAAATGACCAAAGCTTAACGGTGTATAATATTGCCCATACTGATTCGCACAGTATTCTAAAGAGGATATTAAAATATCTAATAATTCAACTTCAAATAGGCAAGATAATCATAACATCTAGACATGATGTATCTACATGGATTTTTTTCATTGGAGGGAGCGGCCAGATAATACCACTTATAATAGCAAAAATTGTGGGTAAAAAAACGTACTTGCTCCTTGCCGGATCAGAGAAAAAAGGCGCTGATATAGTATATCATCATTTAGCATTCCCAGTAAAGTTATTAATAAACGTTGGGTATTTTATTGTCGACAAAATCGTTATCTATTCCGTTTCTCTGATCCGTACATGGGATCTTGCCATGTACCAAGGTAAAATCTTCATTGCCCATGAGCACTACTTTGATCTCAATTTTTTCACCATCACCGCCCCTCTAGCCGACCGTCCTCCTCTCATCGGCTACATTGGAAGTCTTGGTGAAGTGAAAGGTGTCCAGAACTTCATCCAAGCCCTCCCTGAAATTCTCAGTAACCAGCCAGATCTCCGTGCCTTCGTTGGTGGGGACGGGCAGTTGAAAGAGGCGATCACGACTGCTCTGCACGAAAGAGGAGTCACCACCCGCGTCGACCTCCCCGGTTGGATCTCCCACGACACCCTCCCCAAATATCTGAATCAATTGCGCCTCATTGTTCTCCCCTCTTACTCAGAGGGGCTCCCAAACATCATGCTTGAGGCCATGGCCTGTGGGACCCCGGTGCTCGCGACACCGGTCGGGGCGATACCGGATATTATAATAGACGGAAAGACCGGATTTATTATGGAGAATAACTCTCCGGAGTGCATTGCTAAGAACGTGATCCGGGCGTTAAGTTCTCCAGATCTGGAACAGATTGCAGAGAACGGAAGGCGATTTGTGGAGGAAAATTTTACGTTCGAAAAGACGGTGGAAAACTGGAGGAGAATCCTGCAGGACATTGAGTAGGCATGTTCAGTTCCAGTGCAATCCGGTGGCAGCGCTTCCAGAAGATTGTCCTGATATTCCTATTCACTCTTCTGAGTGTAGCGCTCATTGTCACCTGGAATACACCCGCTCTGGGTTATGAGACTTCAATCTATCGGTCAACGCCGCTGATACTCTGGGTGAGTTTGATCGCTTCGGTGATAAGTGGTATTACAATTGTTGTTGTATCAATAGCAAAGAGCGAGTTAGATCAGACTTACCTCTGGAAGATAGGATTCTTGCTGGTATTCCTGAGTTACGCCGTTTGTCTGGCTCTTTTTATTATTCGCGGCTACTATATGTGGTGTATGACGGGAGATCCCGCCAGCCATATTGGGTGGATTAAAGAAACAATCAATATAGGTCATGTTCCAACCTCGATAATGTATCCGATCACTCATATTTACTTATCTGAGCTCGTCTTTTTTACCGGTCTCGATCTGGTCGTTCTGCATAAAATAGTACCGTTCATCTTTGGATTGCTCTGTATCCTGTTTATGTATGTTCTGGCTAAAGCCTCATTTTCAAATTACGGTGATGCTTTACTTGTCGGGATTATCAGTTGTTGTTTGACGTTTGGTTGGTATCTTAATCTAACACCGAATGCACTATCTAATATGTTAATTCCTTTTGCGCTATTTTTAATTGTAAAGTTTCTTCAAAAGGGGGAGGGGACATGGGCCATCCCATTATCAGCAATCATCATTCTCTATCCTGTTTTCCATGTCCTTCCAGCCATTATCTTGGGGTTGTCGCTCCTCACGCTCTGGATCCCTGCTAAACTACCGGAAGCGTTTCAAAATCTACGTGAAAAGAAGGTATATATCTTAAAATATAACGGTGAAGATTTGCGGCTGATGGTTCCTTTTCTATTACTATTAAGCTGGTTCATTTTTTGGATCTCTTCTTTCCAAGTTTTTGGGCACACTATTAAAGATATATATTATACCGTCGCTTTAGAGGAAAAAGAGACAAAAGGTGCAGCTTTACTAGATCAGATCTCTTATGCACAGGGGTATGGATATAGTGTTATTGAACAAGCCCTTAAAGTGTACGGTGCACAAATAGTTCTCATTTTACTCTCGTTACTGGCTCTACTACTGTTATGGAGAGAGTTCACCACTAGTGATCACAATAAATTTCTTTTCTCGTTCTATGGCCCATTCTTCGCCATCTTATTTATGATGAGTATTTTCTTTATTTTTAACCTGTCATTTAGCCCATTTAGATTTATAATATATATATCAATGTTGGGTACACTATTTGCAGCGTATTTCCTCGGGTACTTTTTGATTGACAGAAGATCGAAGAATAATTCTTTATTACAAAATATCAGTTTAAAAGTGTCATGTGTAACTGTGGTAATTACTCTCCTGTTTCTTGCAAGCATGCTTAGTCTCTACCCATCACCATATAATCTGGGGACGAACTACCACACAACACAATCTGAAGTTATGGGGATGACGTTCTTTTATGGCCATCGTGATGTGAACGTACCTGTGACAGGGATTACAGTTGCTCCGGGACGGTTTTCCCATGCGTTTCTAACCCCTAAAGAGCAATCTGTTCAGCGTCTTCCCATGTATCTTGAGGAACGAGCTGCTCCGTGGCACTTCGGGTACGATAAATATTATACATTATCAGCTCTTTATACTGATGAAATAGACATGATTATAACTCAAAGAGATAGACTACTATATGTTGATGTATTCCCAGTTATGGCGAAATTTCGATTTACTAAACAGGACTTTGAGCGATTGGATTCTGATATAAATTTTCTGTATTCAAATGGAGGTTTTGACCTCCGGAAAGTTACTACAGTAATTTAAGGTGATCTCATTGAAGAACGTTCTCATCATTACCTATTTTTTCCCTCCTATGCCTGAGATTGGTGGAATCCGTTTATATGGGCTTGCAAAGTACCTCCCTCAATACGGCTGGAACCCTATCATATTGACACCTCTCTTGTCGGGAGAACCGAATTCACGATTCCAAGTAATTCAGACTCCTTACGATGATGTGGTTGCGCTCTGGAAGAGACATGTGGGATTGAATCCAAAAGAAACATTAAATAAACAATTTGGCATCTCTAGAGCGAAAAATCGCCCCTCGATTATGGATCACCTTGCATATTTGCCACAGGAAATAATCTCATATCCAGATAACCAGAGGGGCTGGTATAAGCACGCCGTCAAGGCAGGAGATGATCTCCTTCAGAACGAGCAGATCGGTGCAATCCTCAGTTCATCAAATCCTGTAACATGCCACCTCATCGCCAAGACTCTCGCAGGGAAGTACCAGATCCCTTGGGTTGCAGATCTCCGTGATCTCTGGACGCAGAACCCGTACTCCAACCATTGCGCTCTCCGGAGGTTCGCTGAAAGGAACCTGGAGCTCCGAACGCTTGACAAAGCAAACGCGCTGGTTACGGTCTCTAAACCTCTGGCAGATGATTTGAGTCGCCTGCACACACATAAACCAGTCTATGTCATTACCAATGGATTTGATCCGGAGGACGCATGCTTTGACGCTCCGGAATTAACGAATAAGTTCACCATAACCTATACCGGAATGCTTTACGACGGAAAGCGAGATCCTGCGATGTTCTTTGAGGCCCTGAAAAATCTGATAAAAGATGGTGTTATCGACCCAGATCTTGTTGAGGTCCGGTTCTTCGGCTCCCGGGATCCTTGGTTATTCAACGAGATTGGGGGTGCCAATCTGGAAGGCGTTGTCAAGGTTCTGGGTTTTGTTCCAAGAAACGTGGCACTCAAAAAGCAGCGGGAGTCACAGCTTTTACTGTTGCTCTTGTGGAACAACCCGCAGGAGAAAGGAGTCTACACCGGGAAGGTCTTTGAATATCTTGCCGCCCAGAGGCCGATCCTCGCACTCGGTGGCCCTGATGAGGGCGTTGTAAAAGACCTGCTCAACGAGACACAGGCCGGGCATTATGTATCTTCGCTTGAAGACCTAGAGGCAACTTTATCTAAGTATTACTCAGAGTTCACGAAGACCGGAGCAGTGGCGTCCACAGAAGAGAACGCAATCTCCAAATACAGTCAACTGGAGATGGCGAGGAAATTTGCTGATGTTCTTGATAAGGTCCAAATTGGAGAACTTCAGGATCATACATCTACTGTTGCATGTACTGATTCGGCGAAGAAGTTCACTCAATAACTCTAAATCCTCACATTTAACTCCTGTGCCTCATCTGGTTCTTCCGGCGGGGGAGGAGAGTGCTGCCTAGCATCTCTTTTTCCAGCCTAGGTTAATTGAATGTGCCCGCGTAAATGTCGGTCGGGGGCGATAAAAGTCCCTATGTTTGAATAGAGCAGTTATTCTCTATTGAAGCCGTGAAACTAACTCCTCAAAAGTATAAGGTATAAATGCTGATTCGACCATATGTTATATATGAGCGATGAGAAGGGCAAATCCTCATCGGCCTCACAACCTGAGCCGAAGATCAGAAAAGTGTCACCCCGACCTGCAGGAAAGAGTCCTGGGATCACGGTGCGATCGCTCGAAGATGATGGGAATGGCCGGTGATTCCTGGCGGAAAGGAGGATAAACCTGGGGTCTCCTCCTCTGATGATCCCGTTGAAGAGAGAACGGCGACCTTGCTCGACGAAGCGCATATTATCTTTGATAGGTTGAGCGCGAACATCGATGCAATCAATGCGAAGATACTGGCTGTTTTCCAGATCTTTTTGGTATTGGTGACCCTCCTGATTTCTGTTTTTGGCCTAGTTTTTGACCTCTCTAAGTTCTCCTGTCTTGACTGGGTTTTGTTCAGTTGGGTTTTTGTCATAACCGTCATTACCCTGGGTTGCCTCTATTACCTGATCCGGCCTAAAAAGTATGAATACCCGGAAATCTTTGGAGAGAAACGTTTTGCAGAACTATGCAACGTGAATAGGCAGAGTCTTCTCTCAGATTTCCTTTACTACACACGGGAAGCTTACAATGCTAATTTTAAGACCTATGCACTGCTGAGCCGGGGATTGCAAGTATCTTTGATACTTGTAGCTCTCGATCTGATCATCTTTGCACTCTTTATCTGTGCTTATGTCATCGGTTAGGTGAGGGACATGGTTGAAGAACATGACAGTGACAGGAAAGAACCACAGAAGATCGATCCAAAACCGGCAGGGAAAGCAAAAGGAACGGCAAATGTGGTCGCTTCAAGATTTAAACGCAAACCCAAGGAATAATCTCCAGAAGAGGCGCCGAGATCTATGAAGAAGATATAAATGGTTTTAGTGATGGTTTCCGGGACTGAATTGAATCGGTTCCCTCCCGTTACCTTTTTGGGTATCCGTGTAGAGTGATAAGTGATATTGCATGAGCGAAAAAAAGCCTTCACAGTCAAAGTCTCCCCAAAACTTACCCCGGCAGGAACCAGCACGCATTGAAGCTCGGCCCGCGGGGAGTGAACCAGGAATCACAACCATCCAGAAGGCCGAAGTGCCCCCTAGAGAGCGAAAAACAGGAGAATAATCCAAAAAAGCCCCTTTTATTTCTCCCATCCTTCCTAACTTGTCAATCATGCCCTCCGGTTGGAACCGGAGCATCCTGAATTCACCCACCTTTTTTATGGCATGTCTAATGAGAGGGTTGCGATTCTTTGGCTACAAGCCATCCTAGAGCCGGAGGAGTATGCGCACAATTCTTTTACCCAGCATCCCATGACCACCGGCTGTACCTGGCACGATGTTCCCGCGAAATACGGCACTAGATCGACAGTTAACCGACATCACCTTGAACTATGCGAGAAGGGCATGTACCAGGCGATCTTCCTCGACCTGCTCCGATCGGCTATGAGATCGAGAAGATCGATCTCTGGCACTGTTTGACGGATACCAAGGATATCCGGGCAAAAAAGGAGGATCAACCGGTTATGGTGGTTACAAAAAGGTGAACAGGAACAAGCGACCTCACCTCTCCTCACCTACCTCTACGGCCCGGAGGCATTCGGGTTCCTCGCGCTCTTTACCTCAATCAACAGCATCATATTGGAATCATCGCTTGCATGCGCTACGAAATGACGATCCTGCTCCCGAAAACCGACGAGAAGGCTGCAAACCTGCTGGGCTTGTGTCTCCTCCGTGTGACCATTATCAGTGGGCTGACAGTGCCGGCCCATATTCCGGGGGCGACGTCTTCCCCTCTCTCCTCAATGCGCCCGAATTTGGCCCCTATTTTCTCCGAGTCTAGAGATTGAAACCCATGGATGTCCTGTCGCCGTTTCGAAAGTGTCATATTTATGCGTGATTTATCCCATATAGAGAACATCTTGGCTCTCCCTTCAAAAGCCCTGAGGACACCCCCATGTCTTATCAACGATTTGCAAAAGACGTCGCCATCATCGGCATCACGCAGGTTCTGACTAGCCTGGGCGGATTTATTCTTCTTCCCCTTATCACCAAGACGCTTGGGGCGTATGACTACGGCATTTGGGCGCAGATCTCCATCACAATTTCCCTACTCACCCCTATGGCGCTACTGGGTCTTTCGATGGCGCTGGTGCGGTTTCTCTCGGCAGAAAAAAATATAGAGCACATCCGGGAAGGGCTCTATTCCATCATTGTTTTCGTTTTATTTACAGGGTCAGGTATATCCTTCCTTGTCTTTCTCCTCTCTGATCTACTGGCTACCAGCATCTTTGGGGATATCGCGACTTCTCCCTACATCCGGGCCGGATCTTTCCTGATCCTCCTCTCTGCTCTCGACCAGTTGGCCCTCTTCTATTTCCGTGTCTCGCGGCAAACCAAGACATTTGCTCTCCTCACAATCTTTCAGTCTTTCGGGCAGTTCTTCTTGGTACTGGCTCTCCTCCTTTCTGGATTCGGGCTGATGGGGGTGATCCTGGCCACCCTCATTGTAAACATTGCCCTCTTTGTGGTCGCGATGGTGCGGGTCACCGCGCAGGTTGGGTTTGCCATACCACGGTTCACCTATCTCGCAGAATACCTGCGATACAGTCTCCCTCTGACGCCAAATTCTCTTATTCGATGGGTTACTGACTCCAGCGACCGGTATCTCATTGGTTTTTTCCTGGGCGTTGGGTCGGTCGGAGTTTACTCGGCAGCGTATGCTATTGGGAATTTGATCCAGCTGTTCATCTCCCCAATACAGTTCATCCTCTTCCCGGAGTTATCGAGACTCTACGACGAGAGGAAGTCCGGTGATGTGAAGGTATACCTCAGTTACTCACTGAAATATTTTTTGTTTATTGCTATCCCTGCGGCATTTGGTCTTGCTGTGCTATCTAAGCCCCTTCTCGAAATCTTCACCAGTACCGAATTCGTTTCTGGAAGTTCTGTTATCCCCTTCATCGCACTGGCAGGATTGTTAGCGGGAGTTTTTCAGGTTATTATTAATATCACTCACCTTGTCAAAAAGACTCAGTTCAACCTTGCTATCCATGTTGTAGCGGCTGTGATCAATGTCATTTTAAATGTCCTCTTGATTCCTATGATTGGTATTCTCGGTGCTGCCATTGCAACGACCCTGTCTTACCTGGCGATGGTGATCATCTGTATCTCAGTATCTTTCAAGTACATCAAATTTGATCTTCACGGAGATTTTATTATAAAATCAATTGTTGCATCCGGGATCATGGCCGGGCTAGTTTATCCCCTGTACCCCCAGGAGATATTCTCCCTTCTTCTTGTGGTGACAGGGGGAACAATCGTCTACGTGTTGGTTATGATAGTGTTCTTCAGGTCATTTAACTATCAGGAATTAAATATGTTGAAAAATCTTGTTATGAAGCGATTATGATGTTATGGTCTAAGGGTAATAGTTTCATTTGCTGAGTGAATTTACTTGCCCCCTCTTAAACTTTCTCCGACGCTTTCGAACTTTTTGTAAGATCTTTTATCAAAGTAAAATTCGACATTGCCTTACTTTGTACATGCGGGATATGCTCCCTCAAATGGCTCTGGATTTCCTTTCGGTTGTTCCAACATCGTTCGTATTTATCTATCATATCTTGTGAGGAAGCAGGATTGCAAATATACTCTTCCATCTCCGTAACTCTCGCAAAGCCTTTTAATTTGTGTGCTTTGGGTTCATGCCCGTAATCAATAATTACTGTCGGGATGCACTGCGAAAGACCGGCAACTGCGCCATGTATCCTCCCGCTTATGAGTACATCACAGACCCCAATAATAGATTTTGAAGTAGATGCATCATATAAGCCCTGTAACATAAGGACTCGATTTACGTCAACGCCATCTTCCTCGAGTATACTAAATATTTGACTTATTATTGCATGATCGTTACCTTTAACCAAATTTCCATCATCATCTGTCTTATTCTGGTGGCTCATTAATAAAATGTGCGCATCACTATTGTCCAAAATGTGTTTGATAAGTTCAACAAAAGGACGCAATTCATATTCTTCGCGGGGCAGCTTTGAGAAGGGCGGTTTAGCCATATTCCAGCCACAGATAATGAGTCCGATCAGGGGTTTTGTCTTGGGAAGAAGACCTTCGCTCCTTAGAATGATAGCCATTTCATTATCGTCCCTTCTTTCGAACAAGAATGCAGGACATGCAGTGTCGTAAATAGGAGTGTTTTTAACACCCAATTCATTTAGTATTTCAGTACTAATCGGGTCTCTGTTGGTGATCAAGTCTATTCGATTGAGCACGTTTTTCGCGAGGATTCGCCGCCATGCCGAGTTAAAAGGGCCGGGCGATCCGATGAACAAAACCACAGGTTTTCCCAATATCTTTGACATTACAATTTTTGCGTTGTCCTCTAAAAAGCTCAGGTTCCCCGCATTATCACCATACATATCGCCGCTGAAGTCAATAACCAGGTCCGAGTTGTATATTTCCTTGAGCAGTTTGCTTTTGTCAATTAACCACTGGAGATCCTTGTTGAAGATCCTACGACCTGTGGCCCAAGCGAAAACGAGAACTAAATCTTTTGCTGTGATAATTCCTGTTTCTAATCCGTATGTCCAAAATCTTTCGTCACGTAGCGAAGTTATTCCAAACCGTTCACAAAATTCATGCGACATCTGAACAGACGTTAATATTTCAGATTCGAGAAATTGATCCTTTAACTGAACGATCAATGGTTCCATTATGGCATAATTACCAAGGTTATGGTATTCCATGCCCCCCAGTTTACTCGACGTTAAACCTAAGATTAATATTTTCATTGAGCATCCTCCAATAAGTTATTCAACGATAATTCCATCTCATAGCAGCTTCCTCTGCTACAAATACCATCTTTCATTCCGACAACTTTAAATCCGTGCTTTTTATACAAATTGAGGGCGGAAAGATTGTTTACATATACAAACAAGCGTATTCTCCATACATTATTTTCTTTTAGTTCATTGATGCTCTCTTTTAGGAGAACGCTCCCTATTCCTTGCCTTTTACAGACATCATCTACGGCGATAGAATCCATAGTAGCCACCTTAATGAATTTACCTCTTTTTAGATCGATGTGAATATAATAGGCACAATATCCCAAAACAATGTCCTTGTCATCTTTAAAAATGTAAAATACCTTATTGAACAGCGCTTGATCTCTTTGAATAGCTTTTTCAGCTCCATTCCCCAACTGCTCTCTGTATATTTTTATTACCTGTTGTAAGTCTGATTTTTGACAGGATTTTGTTTTTATTTTATATTCTTTGAATAATATCATAGAAATGCTACCTATAAGATCACGGAAATATCTTATCGCCCTAAATAATCTATTATATAATGCAGAAGCACTACTTCTCATTACGTTTGTTGCAAATTTCGTACGAAAATCCATTCTCATCCCTGTATGCTTGTTGCCCAGCAGGCATCATTAAGGTTTTTCACCAGATAGTCATACCACGTAATCGCAGTTCTATACTGCAGAAGTTATTGATTGCGAATTATATTGGGAGATTTTTTCAAAGAGTAATAAGGTACTAAATACGGATTAAATCCAGTAATAAACTCAGCGAGCTGAGGCGTATTAGCTGCCATCAAGTTTGCAGTATTCATACCTCTGTCCAGATAATATCTGAATGCTGTGTCTAAGAGTAAATGATACCCTCCACTCTTTCTTAAATCTGGATCTGTCACAGCAGTCCATCGATGGATGTAATTATTGTCATGCAAAAAAATCTCTGCTGCTATCCACTTTTCGTCCTGTGTTTTTGCAACCCAGAGATCTCCCAGATCGTTAATGACGATATATTCATACAGATCTTCTAGATATCCTTTGGAAACGGGAACCTTTAATCCCTGGCGCTCGAAGGTTTGTTGATATAATGGATAATACGATTCGATATCCCGTGAGATGGTCACAAAAACTTCATTTTTCAGTGCAGCGTTAAGGTTGCGCCTTATATCCCGGGAATAATTGAGATTTGCAAGATCCAGGAAATATGTATATCTGACCCCACTTTCCCACCCTCTCTGGGTAAATGAACGGATATCAACTAATTTCGGAGGGTTCTGCACTTTAATCTGGGTAAATCTTGGTTGTTGAAAGAACGTCGCTATCGATGTCAGGATGTTATTCTGCTGTCGTTCAAATTTCCGAACGTTATTTCCAGGAATCTCTTCCAGCACAATGCCACTGTACGGCATCAGTCCACAGGTGTTCGACGCAAAGCTTAACAAACCAAAACGCTTTCCATGGAAGAGTGGACAGCCACCAACAAGTCGATTTTCTGAAAAACAACCATATATAGTGAAATCTGTTTTTAGTGCTTTCGATGTAACGGAAAGCCAGTTTGAATTTGAAAATATAGTCCCCTGTGGGGATAATACAACAAACTCATCCCATTCCTGATATTCTGACTTTTCAAGTGCCCTTGTTACAAACGTTGGTTCGCTCATTGTTCTTTCACCAGACTTGCTATTTCTGACCCACTCGTCATCCACGCCCCCTTTTCCCTGCAATACCGCAGAATCCTCTCGTATAACTTCACCCGCTCTCCCTCCATGTAGGTGTTGTGCCAGAGAATGGTGATGACCCCGTGGCAGCGCTCGGTTGCGTCGATGAGCCGGCGGGCGACCTCCCAGG
>ENA-UOOE01002272-UOOE01002272.1-fermentation-metagenome-genome-assembly--contig:-NODE-2272-length-14066-cov-21.157091_pt1 | contig 14066 bp, 5 predicted proteins | sample MGYA00245776_ERZ724021 | MGnify/ENA primary metagenome ERZ724021 (study PRJEB28704, sample SAMN03018321) | fermentation metagenome | biome: anthropogenic terrestrial biome; feature: soil; material...
GTAATGGAAAATAAAATGTTTTGCCGCCAGTGCCAGGAAACCGCCGGCTGCAAAGCCTGCACCGTGTCGGGTGTCTGCGGTAAAAAACCGGACGTCGCGGCCATGCAGGACCTGCTTGTGTATGTGACAAAGGGTATTTCGGCTGTAACTGAAAAGCTGCGCGCAGAGGGTAAAGACGTCCCGCAGGAAGTAAACCACATGGTAACGCTTAACCTTTTTACGACTATTACAAATGCTAACTTCGATAAAGAAGCAATAGCAAGCCTCATCACACGCACGCTCTTAAAAAAAGAGGAACTTTTGAGGCAGGTGGATGACAAGACGCATCTCCCCTCGGCCGCTTTGTGGAACGGCAGCCGCTGCGGCTTTGAAGCAAAAGCCGCAGAAGCTGGCGTACTCTCAACGAAAGACGAAGACATACGCAGCCTGCGCGAACTGATAACATACGGCCTTAAAGGCCTCTCCGCCTACAGCAGGCACGCAAATGTCCTGCTGCATGACGACGGCAGCGTGGATGCTTTCATACAAAGCGCACTCGCAAAGACACTGGACGACTCACTTACGGCAGACAACCTCGTAAGCCTTGCCATCGAAACAGGAAAATACGGCGTCAAGGGCATGGCGCTGCTCGATAAGGCAAACACCGACGCGTACGGCAGCCCGGAAATGACAAAGGTAAATATCGGCGCGGGTACAAGGCCGGGCATACTCGTTTCAGGCCATGACCTTCGCGACCTTGAAATGCTTTTAAAGCAGACACAGGGAACCGGAGTCGACGTGTACACCCACTCTGAAATGCTGCCGGCGCATTATTATCCGGCATTTAAAAAATATCCTAATTTTATCGGCAACTACGGCAACGCATGGTGGAAGCAAAATGATGAGTTTGAAAGCTTCAACGGGCCTGTCCTTATGACGACAAACTGCATAGTCCCACCGAAAGACAGCTACAAGGGCAGGCTTTACACTACAGGAGCCGCGGATTACCCCGGCTGCAGGCATATAAACAGTAAAGAAAACGGAGAAAAAGATTTTTCGGAAATAATCGGGCAGGCACAGCACTGCACACCGCCGAAAGAAATAGAGCACGGCGAGATAACAGGCGGTTTCGCGCACAGCCAGGTATTTGCGCTTGCGGATAAAATAACCGCCGCCGTAAAATCCGGCGCAATAAAAAAATTCGTAGTCATGGCCGGCTGCGACGGGCGCGCGAAGTCCCGCAGCTATTACACTGATTTTGCAAAGGCCATGCCTAAAGACACAGTCATACTTACGGCCGGCTGCGCGAAGTACAGGTATAATAAACTAAACCTCGGCGAGATAAACGGAATCCCGCGCGTGTTGGACGCCGGCCAGTGCAACGACTCATATTCCATTGCACTTACAGCGCTTAAGTTAAAGGAAATCTTCGGTCTTGACGACATAAACAGCCTGCCCATAGTTTACAACATAGCGTGGTATGAGCAGAAAGCAGTCATAGTCCTCCTTGCGCTGCTTTCCCTCGGTATAAAAAACATACATCTTGGGCCGACGCTTCCGGCTTTCCTTTCGCCTAACGTAACTAAAGTGCTTGTGGAAAACTTTGGTATTGCCGGTATAGGCACACCTGACAGCGACGTAAAACTTTTCTTCGGCGGCAGTACCGCTGGTTAACCATTACCGGTACAGTTTAAACCAGCGCACGGACTAAACACATCGGCCCGCGTAAACAGTCCTTTTCACAGGACATTTACGCGGGCCGATATTATGGTAAAACCAGTAATTGTTTACGGGTCGGGATACGTGTACGTTTTCCCCTCAAAGTTTCTAAGTACGGTGCTGCCGCCTTCCCTACCCATTATATAGTCGGGCGTTGCCGGCGTTTTACCGCCGCCGCCCGGCAGGTCTATTACGTACTCCGGAACGGCAAACCCTGAGATAAATCCCCTCAGCTGCTTCATTATGGCTACACCTTCCGCGACAGGCGTGCGAAAGTGGCCTATGCCCTGCGAAAGGTCGCACTGGTAAAGGTAGTACGGGCGCACCCTAAGCTCTATGAGGCCCGTATAAAGCTTTTTTAACGTTCCTGCATCGTCGTTTATCCCCTTAAGCAGCACGCTCTGGTTGCCGACCGGTATGCCCGCATCAGCTATCATTTCGCAGGCGCGCGCAGACTCGGGCGTTATCTCATCGGGGTGGTTAAAGTGCGTGTTGAGCCAAATCGGATGGTATTTTTTCAGCATTGAGAGCAGCCCGCCGGTAATGCGCATGGGCATTACGACAGGCGTGCGCGTCCCTATCCTTATCACGCCGACGTGCTTTATGGAGCGCAGCCTTTTAATTATTTTTTCCAGCCACTCATCCGAAAGTATGAGCGGGTCGCCTCCAGAGAGGAGCACGTCGTGTACTTCCCGGTGATTTTCAATATATTTGAAAGCGTTTTCAAGTTCCTCACTGTTTAACGAGTAGTCCTCGCAGCCCACCATTCTCCGGCGCGTGCAGTGCCTGCAGTACATGGAGCATTTATGTGTAAGCATGAAAAGCACCCTGTCAGGGTAACGATGCACAAGCCCCGGCGTCGGCGAATAGTCGTCCTCGCGGAGCGGGTCCGCCATTTCGCAAGGGTCTGCGCGCAGCTCGTTTACCGTCGGCACGGCCTGCCTTTTAATCGGGCCGGCGGGATTTTCCGGATTTATAAGTGAAGCGTAGTACGGCGTTACGGCCATACGGAAATGCGAAAGGCACTTCCCTATCCCATCGCGCTCTGACGGTGTCAGCGGGATTATCTTTGAAAGTTCTTCGGCAGACGTCACGCGGTTCTGCATCTGCCAGTGCCAGTCGTTCCACTTTTCCGGCGGAACACCCTCCCACGGCGCCAAGTTTTTGTAGCTGTTTATTGTGCCTCGCCTCGTTCCACAGCAACAGGCTCCATGCCGTAACGGGAAAGCGAACTGTTGAGCACACTCAAAAGCAAAGTCCTGTAATCGACCCCGCACAGGCTGGCAAGCATGGGGTAATCGCTGTACCCCGGCGCTAAGCCCGGCAGCGGGTTTATTTCTATAAAGTACACGGTGCCGCCGTCGGAAACACGGAAATCAATACGGGAAAAATCCCTGCATTTGAGCGCCCTGTATATTTTTACCGCCGTATCCTTTAAATTACCGCGAAGCGCGCTGCCGGCATCCGACAGGCACTTGTACGTTACATATTTTTTATAATCCTTTTTTACACGGAAATTATAAATCCGGTTTTCCCTTTCTTTACTAAGGTAGCATATCTCCATGGGTTCAAACACGCTGATGCCGCCGCCGTTGCCTATGACGCCAACCGTAAACTCCCTGCCCGTTATGTACTCCTCTATGAGCATAGGTTCGCCGTAAACTTCAAAGTCGCGCCTGACGATTTCAAAAAGCTGCTTTTCGCCGTCAGCAACCGCGAAGTCCGCTATGCCTTTGCTCGACCCCTCTGAGTCGGGCTTCACTATGAGCGGGAAACGCAATGTCTTGTCAAGGACAAAGTCCGGCTTTTCAACATACTGGTAGTTCGGCGTTGTTACGCCGAAAGTTGAAAGGTAGCGCTTGGTCATCGCTTTGTCAAGAGAAACAGCCAGCGTAGTCTCATCGGAGCCTGTGCACGGGATGCCCAAAAAACTCAAAATGGCAGGAACCTGTGCTTCCCTGCCTCTTCCGTTAGTTCCTTCGGCGATATTGAAAACAATATCGACGCCGGACTTTTTAACTTTTTCCGTAAAATCCGAGTCCGCTTCCAAAAGCGCCGTGTACAAACCGGCGGATTCAAAAACGTTTTTGATTGCGGCTATTGTTTCGTATGAATCGTATTCCGCTTCCATGTCGCAGGCACTGCCCGCGGGACTTTTTTTAAGGTTATAAGCAATACCGACTTTCAGCGGGGGAGGAAAATCATCGTTTTCCATCATACACACTCTCGTTTCCAATCATAAATTTTGATAGGATAACCGCCTGTTTTTTGCTTACTACATTATAGCAAAATCACACTAAAAAGAAATCGCTGAAAACAACCGTTTTTAATCGCATCAATCCCTTTACGGCTGTTTTCACAAAATATTAACTATGGGCTATGTTTATTGATGGAAATTGCCGCGTAGGGCGCAGTTACTTTCGGCGGTATACATACGACATAACTTTTACGGAATATATTTAGGCCGGTATTCTTTTTAACCCTCTTATGGTTTATAATATAATCTGAAATTATAATTTATTTTACGCGTGTACGCGCGTATCAATATTTTTGTCTCCAAAGGCGGTATTAAAATGCTTAGACTGGTCCTCGGACGCTCAGGCAGCGGAAAAACCGAATACATAAGGGCGGAACTTGCAAAGCTCGCGGCAGGCGGCGCAAAAAAGCTGATGCTCATAGTCCCCGAGCAGATATCTTTCGAAAATGAACGCGCGATGCTGCGCATACTCGGCGCGCGGAATGCGCGCAAAGTGCACGTAACGAGCTTTTCAAGGCTTGCGGATGCGGCTTTCCGTACATACGGCGGCTTCGCCGGCACACGTTTGGACGGCGGCGGACGAAGCATGTTTATGAGCCTTGCCCTCGGCAGCGTAAAAGACAAGCTCCGCTTTTACCGCAAAAACGCTGAAAGCACCGAACTCGTTAACCTTATGCTCGACACCTCGGCAGAGCTTAAAATGTGCGCCGTAACGCCTGAAGCGCTGTCGGCTGCAGCCTCAAAACTGCCGCCATGCACGCTTAAGCAGAAAATAACGGAGATATCCCTCATACTCGCGGCTTACGATGCACTTGTGGCGCAGAGCTGTGCGGACCCGCTCGACGACCTGACGAAATTAAAAAACATTTTAAGCGCCCATCATTTTTTTAACGGGTTCACCGTTATGATAGATTCGTTCCAAAGCTTCACCGTACAGGAGTACGGCATAATAAACCTGATTTTGGCGCAGGCAGAGGACCTGTACGTTGCCCTGTGCGCCGACGGCATGGACGACCGCGAGCACGGCATGGGCCTTTTTTCCATAGTAAAACGCACCGCGCATGCCCTAATAAAGCTTGCGGGGCAAAACGGAGCCAAAACAGCGCCGCCTGTAATGCTCCAAAGCCAAAAGCGTTTTTCCTGCGAAGCTGCCGCCGCGCTTGAAGCCGGCATATACAGGCCGGTGCATGTCCCTTATGAAGGCGATACCTCAGGCGTTGAAATATATGAAGCCGGTAGCATTTACGAAGAAGCTTCGTTTGTCTGCGCGTCCATAAGGGACTTAGTAATACATAAAAATTACCGTTACCGCGACTTTGCCGTAATCGCGCGTTCAACCGGAACTTACGAGGGGATAATCGACACCGCCATGTCCCGCTGGGAAATCCCGTTTTTTATGGATATGCCTGAAAAAATAGACGCCCACCCACTTATGCGCCTTGTGCTTTCGGCTTTTAACATAGCCCAGTATTCTTTCCGCTCCGACGATATATTTTCATACCTTAAAACCGGCCTTGCGGGGCTTTCGTACGGAGAAACCGCGCAGCTCGAAAATTATGTTTTTATTTGGAATATATCAGGCAGAAAGTGGAAAGAGGAATGGACTGACAGCCCGCGCGGATTTACGGAAAAAGCCTCGCGAAGCGACGTTTTGCTTTTAAAAGAGCTCAACTCATGCAGGGAAAAGGCCATAAGGCCGCTCGTTAAATTTGCCGAAAGCACCTCCGACACCGACGGCCTCGGGATGGCAAAAGCCGTTTTCTCGCTGCTCTGCGACATAAAAGCCGCCGAAAACCTACGGGAATTTGCGCACAGCATTGCAAAAGGCGGCGAACCCGCCATCGCGCAAAACGAGCTAAGGCTTTGGGATATGCTCATGGATATGCTCGACCAGACGGTAAACGTACTCGGCAAAACCAAAGTAACGCGTAAACGTTACGCGGAGCTTTTACGCCTTGTGATAAATTCAAGCCGCATGGCCAGCATACCGCAGGGGCTTGACGAGGTAACCGTAGGCGCTGCCAACAGGATACGCACAAACAGTCCGAAGGTTGTTTTCGTCATAGGCGCGGTGCAGGGCGGGTTCCCGCTTTCGCCGGGCGAAAATAATATTTTCAGCGACGGAGAACGCCGCGAGCTTATAAGCCTCGGCCTGCCGCTTAACGATACAGCCGAAGGGGCCGCGGTGCAGGAGCGTTTTCTCGCTTATAAAGCCGTCAGTTCCCCGTCCGAAAGGCTTTACATAAGCTACCCGTCGTCAGATGCAAAAGGCAGCGGCAGCAGCCCCTCATCCATAGTTTCCGAAACATGCCTGGTACTTAAAAACATAAAAATTAAAAACAGCCTTATGCTGCCGCTCCAATACTTTGCCTCCGCGAAAAAGCCCGCGTTCGAAACAGCCGCGCGGATATGGCGCTCAAACGACGGCCTGTCGGCCTCGCTTAAAAAGATATTTGCCTCTTACGGCGGCGAAGCACATTACAAAGCCGTGGAGCGTGCCGCCGGCGATAAGGTGTTGCGCTTCGCCGACAAGGCTAAGTCAAAGGAATTTTTCGGCGGCAGCACGTACGTCTCCGCCTCACAGGCGGAAACTTTTTACCTTTGCAGGTTCCAGTACTTCTGCAGGTACGGCATAAAAGCCGAGGAAACACGCGCGGCAGAGTTAAACGCGCTTGAGTACGGAAGCCTCATGCACTTTCTGCTTGAAAATGTGTTCAGAAACACAGGCAGTAAAAAGATAGCTTCAATGAACGACGAAGAACTTAAAAATATAATATTAGGCTGCATAAACATGTATGCAGAGAAAAAACTCGGCGGCCTTGAAAACAGGACGCCGCGCTTTGCGTACCTTGTTTCGCGGCTTGCCGACGCCGCGCAGGTAATAATAAGGCACATAGCCGAAGAACTTTCCCAAAGCGAGTTTGTGCCCCGTGACTTTGAGCTTGGCATCGGCAGTGACATAAAGCCGCTCAGTATCCCCATGCCTGACGGCGGGAGCGTTTCAGTAAACGGGAAAATAGACCGCGTGGACATCATGGACAAAGGCGGCGTAAAATACGTAAGGATAATAGATTACAAAACCGGCAAAAAAGAATTCCGGCTTTCGGATATAATTTACGGCATGAACATGCAGATGCTCATTTACCTTGCCGCCATTTGCGAAAACGGCAGGAGCCGTTACGGTGAAACCGTCCCCGCCGGAGTTTTATACATGCCGGCAAGCAGGCCCTCAGTTTCCGCCGCGCGCGGCGAGCCTGCCGGCAGCATAGAAAAAGAAGCCGCAAAGCAGCTGAAGATGGACGGCCTTATAACCGACAATCCGGAAGTTATAAGGGGTATGGAAAAAAACGCCGCCGGCAAATATATCCCAGCGTCGCTTAAGGACGGCATCCCATCCAAAACAAGCAGCGTCGCCTCACCGGAAGAACTTAAAAGCATACTTAAATACACTAAGGATTTGATATATAAAATGTCGGTTGAACTGCAAAGCGGCGACATACAGGCGCTGCCGCTTACCGGTAAATACGATGCGTGCGCATGGTGCCCGTACGCTCCCGTGTGCGGGCACGAAAGCGGCGACGCCGTACGGGAAATGGAAAGCAAATGGGACAAAAACAAGGTAATGGAATTTCTTTGCGGGGAGGGTACTGAAAATGGGCGCTAAAGAATGGACCGACGACCAAAAGAACGCCATAAACGCGTCTGGCGGCACGCTGCTTGTTTCTGCAGCCGCAGGCTCCGGAAAAACGGCAGTCCTCGTACAGCGCGTAATAAACCGCATAACGGACGCTGAAAACCCCACGGACGCCGACAGGCTCCTCGTCGTGACCTTTACAAAAGCCGCCGCCGCGGAAATGCGCACGAGGATATCTTCCGAAATAGCATCGCTGCTCGAAAAAGACCCCTTCAACAGTACGCTGCTGCGCCAGCAGATATTGCTTACGCGGGCACATATAAGCACCATAGACAGCTTTTGCAGCGACATAGTAAAAGAAAACTTTTATAAGCTCGGTATTTCGCCGGACTTTAGGATACTTGACGACAGCGAGATGGCCGTGCTTCGCGCTGATGCCGTTTCAAAAGTGCTTGACGGGTACTACTCGGAAAACGATGCGGATTTCTACAGGTTTGCCGGACTTTTTGCTTCAGGAAAAAGCGACGAGATGATTGCGCGCATGATAAACAGGCTTTACGACTTCGTGCGTTCCCACCCCTTTCCCCGGCGCTGGCTTGACGAAAAGGCAGAGATGTACAGCTCGCCGCTGCCGGCGGCGCAAACCGTTTGGGGCAAAACCATCATGTCATACGCCGGCGAAGCCATTGACTACTGTATATCTGTAACGCAAAACGCCGCCGCGCTCGCCGGCTCCGATCCCGCGGCTGCAAAAGCGTACTCCGACGCCCTCAAGTCAGACATGGCCGGACTTTTGTCACTTAAAAAAGCTGCTACAGCCTGTGACTGGGACTCCGCCGCTTTCCAGCTGCAAAACTTCTCATACCAAAAGCTTAAGCCCCTTAAGGGATGCGGCGACGCTTTTAAAGACAGGATAAAAAGCGCCCGAAAAGAAGTAAAAGACACCGTTGCAAAACTCGCGCGCCTTTTTCCCGGCAATGAAAAGCAATGCGGCGAAGATATAAAGTCACTTGCCCCGATTGTAAGGAAATTTTTCGGCGTTACGGAACGTTTCGCTGAAATACTTGCAGAAATGAAGGACGAAAAGCACGCCGCGGACTTCAGTGACCTTGAGCACTGGACCTTGAAGCTCCTTGTGAAGGAAAACGAAGGCGGTTTTGAAAAAACCGCTTACGCCAACGAGCTTTCCGGACAGTTTGACGAAATTATGGTCGACGAGTACCAGGATACGAACGAAGCGCAGGAAATGATATTTGGCGCAGTTTCACAAAATGGTGAAAACCTCTTTTTCGTCGGTGACGTAAAGCAGAGCATCTACCGCTTCAGGCAGGCAATGCCGCAGATTTTTCTGAGGCGGCGCGGCGCGTGCAAAAAATACGACCCCGCAAACGAGTCATTCCCCGCGTACATATCCCTCGGCAAAAACTTCAGGAGCCGCCGCGGCGTTACCGACGCCGTCAACTTTGTTTTCAGCCAGCTTATGAGCAAAAAGGCGGGCGGCCTCGACTACACCGAAAGCGAAAAATTAGTGCCGTCAGACGGCTACCCGCCGCATGCGGGAAGCGACGCTGCCTTAGAAGTAATCGACCTCTCCGGCATGGAAGAAGCGTACGGCATGGTCAAAGCAGAAAGCGCGCGCATAGCCGAAATAATACATAAAATGATAAGCGAAAAATACACTGTCACAGACAACGGCGTACAAAGGCCGGCCGTTTACCGCGACTTCTGCGTACTGCTCAGAAGCGCAAACAAATACGCCCCTGAGTATGCGCGCGAGCTTACCTCGCTCGCCGTGCCGTCGTGGGCCGACACCGCCGGCGGATTTTTCGGTACGTATGAAGTCGGCATTGCGCTGTCGCTTTTGCAGGTAATAGACAACCCGCTGCAAGACATACCGCTTCTCGCCGTAATGATGAGCCCCGTTTACGGCTTTACTCCGGACGACATGGCGGAGATACGCGCGCTTTCACGCTCAGGAAAACTATACACGGCCGTCCGCCTCGCGGCTGAGAAAGAAAATGCCCGCGCAAAAGAATTTTTAGATGAAATAAGCCGTTTCAGGGTACTTGCGGCTACCATGCCCGCAGACAGGCTCATACGCGCCGTATATGAAATATCCGGCTTGCCTGACATAGTACAGGCGATGCAAAACGGCAGCCTGCGCCTTGCAAACCTGCAGCTTCTTTTCCAGTACGCAAAAAAATACGAGGAAAGCGGCAGCGGCGGCCTTTCCGGTTTTATAAAATTCATCGCCCGTCTCAAAAAGAACAACTCAGACCTTTCCGCGGCTTCATCTGTAAGCGAGGCGGCAAACGTAGTAAGGGTAATGAGCATACACCGTTCCAAAGGGCTCGAATTTCCCGTATGCATTGTGGCCGGCTGCTCAAGGCAGTTTAACAGGGAACGTGACGACACGCTGCTGCACCCCGAGCTTGGGCTCGGCGCTAAGCTTAAAGATGAAAAAACCGGCTGCCGCTTTACAACCATGCCGCGCGAAGCCGTTTCCCTCGAGCTTGGACGCGACGAGATGAGCGAAGAACTCCGCGTTTTGTACGTAGCCATGACAAGGGCAAAGGAAAAACTTATAATGGTCGCAACGCTGAAAAATGCCGAAAAGAAAGTCCGCTCGCTTGCAGGGCATATAATACCCGGAAAGCCCATCCAGCCTTACGCGGTGCTTGGCGCTTCGAGCATTTCTGACTGGCTGCTGCTGTGCGCCCTGCGCCATCCCGGCGGACAGGCACTGCGCGATATGGCGGGAGCTCCTCAGGATATCACCGTAACCGCAAAAGAAAAGCTTGACATAAATATCTCCCGCCCGCAAAGTAAAGACGAAAATGAAAAGGATGAAGAAGTCCCGCAGGCACAGCCGGACAGGCGCCTTTATAATATTATAAATGACAGCATAAATTATAAATACCCCTACGCGGAGCTTAACGGCGTATGCGCAAAAGTCGCCGCTTCCGACCTTGCCTCGCGTGAATTTTCGGAGCAGTACGCGGCTTCGTCACGCCCCGCCTTCCTGAGCGAAGGCGGGCTTACGGCCGCGGAGCGCGGCACGGCTCTGCACATATACATGCAGTTTGCAGACTATAAGTCAGCCTTAAAGAGCCCCCAGGAAGAACTTGGGCGCCTTGTGCAGGACGGCTTTCTCACCGCGCGGCAGGCGCAGTCCGTCGACCTTGGGCGCGTAATGGGGTTCCTAAACAGCATGATAGGCAAAAGGATACTCGCGTCGCCGCACGTCGAACGCGAATACCGCTTCACCGTCGAAATACCTGCCGGAAACGTAAAGCCAGGCTTAAAGGCGCCCCTTAAAGACGAAAGCGTCATCATGCAGGGAGCCGTTGACTGTGCGTTTGAGGAAAACGGCGGCATAGTCATAGTAGACTACAAAACAGACCGCGTCCCGTCCCAGGCCGCCCTGTGGGAAAGGTATAAAAAGCAGCTCGCCCTTTATAAATTTGCCATGGAGAAATACACAGGAAAAAACATAATGGAATGCCTGCTGTACTCTTTTTCTTTTGGCACAGAAGTAAACGGCCGCCTTGACTGATAACGGCGTCGTACGGTACATGTTTAACTGTTACAAATAATTACAATGTAATTAACAAACATTGCTAAACGGTTTATTGATGCTATAATATCCATATATTTATTTTACGGAGGATAAATATGACGGTAAATATAGAAAAACTCGAGTTCACATGCCCCGGACTTCAAGACGGCGGTAAGTTCCCGCCGGAATACACTGGGCGCGGCGCTGACACGTCACCGGAATTCATAATCTCAAACCTTTCTCCGCAGGGAAAAACGGTTGCCATAACGCTTGACGACATAAAGAACCAGTTTTTAGGCATACTTAACCATTGGGTGATATGGAACATACCGGCAATGGCGAAAATACCCGGAGCCGTACCTGCCGGAAAGGAAGTCCCGCCGCTCGGCGGCGCCGTGCAGGGCGTGGGCTACGGCCGCCATAAATACGCAGGGCCTAAGCCGCCCAGAGGAACAAGCCACATATACCGGTTTGATGTTTACGTACTTGACTGCACTTTAAACCTTAAAAGCGGTTCCGGTAAAAAAGAGTTCCTTTCGGCGGCAGAGGGGCATATACTGCAGCACGGCAGCCTTACTGGCGCTTTCGAATAAGGCCTTTGAGCCTTGCACCCGCACATAACCCTGCACGTTTTCTTTGAAAGGCGATGCGCATTGAAAATTTTTATTAAAAAGCTGCTTGCTTCGGCACTTGCAGCATTAACAGCAGCCCTTCTTTTTTCCGCCTGCACAGATGCTTACTCTTCAGCGGCGCAGGCGAAGGCCTCTTCCGCCACGGCTGCAGAGCCCTCAAAACCGGTTTCAAATGCGGAATTTAATATTGACGGCTCTATACTTGCGTCATACAAAAGTTCGGGCGGCAGCGTAACCATACCCGACGGTGTAACGGAAATAGGCACAAATGCCTTTGAATGTTCCTCCGTGTCCGATGTCAAAATACCCGAAAGCGTTACAAAGATAGACGACGGGGCATTCAGCGGGTGCAGCATGTTAACTGAGATAACCATACCTAAAAACGTTGTAAGGTTAGGCACGTGCGTTTTCGAGGAATGTTCAAACCTGAAAAGCGTTACGCTGCCCGTCGGCATAACAAAAATAAGTGATAACGCCTTTTCCGGCTGCAAAAAATTAACGGATATAAATATATCCAGAAGCATAACCGCCATAGGCGAGTACGCCTTCTCAGACTGTGAAAGCCTTGCGGATATCAATATACCCGGTAGTGTAAAAGAAATCGGCATCGGCGCTTTTGACGGAACCGCGTGGCTGAAAAACGTAAAGGGCGACTTTGCCACCGTAAACGGCATGCTCGTAAAGTACAAAGGCAGTATAAATAACCTTACGATACCGGACGGCATAACAAAAATATGCAGCGGAGCTTTTTATCAGGACTCTACCCTGCTCGGAGTAACTATTCCGGAAGGGGTTACATCCATAGGCGACAGCGCATTCGCAATATGCCAGCAGCTTGACAAAGTCACGCTGCCTGAGAGCCTTGTTTCCATCGGAAGCGGCGCGTTTTCGACCTGCTTTATTTCAGATATAAAAATACCCGCAAGTGTTTCTTATATAGGCGGCGGTGCTTTTGACGGCACGATGTGGCTCGCAAACCAAAAGGACGACTTTGTAACCGTAAACGGGATGCTTATAAAATACAAAGGCAGTAAAAAAGATATTTCCGTTCCAAAAGGCATAACCGGCATAGGCGGCGAAGCATTCGCCGGCAGCACTGCCCTTGAAAGCGTTTCTTTACCCGACGGCGTTACAAATATAAGTGAAAACGCTTTCGCTGGCTGCGAAAACCTTAAAAGCGTTAACATACCGGACGGCGTAACCGAAATAGGCGAATCGGCTTTTTCTGGCTGCCCCATCACAAGTATAAGCTTACCTCAAAGCGTCACAAAGATAGGCCAAAACGCTTTTGCGGGCTGCAATGCTTTAACGTTTGTAGATTTACCGTCAAAATTATCAAAAATAGAAGACGGTACTTTCGACAGCTGCGAAAAGCTTGTGAAAATAAATATTCCGGAAAGCGTCAGAAGTATTGGCAGCGACGCTTTTTACAGCTGCGGCCTTGAGAGCGCAGACATTCCGGACGGAGTTACCCAGATAGGCGACAATGCTTTTTCTTCATGCTTAAAGCTAAAATCCGTGCGCCTGCCTGACAGCCTGTTAAAATTAGGCCGCTATACTTTCGCGGCATGCGGCAGCCTTGAAGCTGTAAACGTAAGCGGCGGAAATGAAAACTACTCAAGCGACGGCGGCATACTGTACTCAAAAGATAAAACAATGCTCATACGCTGCCCTGAAAGCAAAACGGGAACGCTTACCATACCGTCGGAAGTTACCGGGATAGGCAGTTACGCCTTCAGCGGCTGTGACAGATTAACAGCCGTAAAACTGTGCGGCGGCATAAACACCATAGGCAGCTGTGCATTTTCCGAATGTAAAAAGCTTACGGATATTACGATACCTTCAACCGTTACGGCAATAGGTGACAGCGCATTTGAGAATTGCTCTAATATGTCGTCAATAAACGTTGACGGCAGCAATAAATCATATACCGGCGAAGACGGCGTGCTCTACTCAAAGGATAAAAATACACTGGTTACGTTTCCGTGCGGCAAATGCGGTACTTTTACCGTACCCTCAACTGTTAAAAAAATCGGATACAGCGCATTTAAAGAATGCGGCGGCCTCACTGAAGTTATAATCCCCGAAGGCGTTACTGAAATAGGTGACAGCGCATTTGTTGACTGTGATAAATTAAAATGCGTTACAATACCGCAGAGCGTCACAAAGATAGGCCAAAACGCCATTTGGCTTAATGACGACGGCCAAAATCCGCAGATAAAAGGCCAAAGCGGTTCCGAAGCTGAAAAATACGCCAAAGAAGCCGGCATAAAATTTATAAAAACC
>ENA-UOOE01002273-UOOE01002273.1-fermentation-metagenome-genome-assembly--contig:-NODE-2273-length-14066-cov-3.687817_pt1 | contig 14066 bp, 12 predicted proteins | sample MGYA00245776_ERZ724021 | MGnify/ENA primary metagenome ERZ724021 (study PRJEB28704, sample SAMN03018321) | fermentation metagenome | biome: anthropogenic terrestrial biome; feature: soil; material...
AGAAGGCGGAAGAACAGTTGGTTCAGGAGTTGTTACTAAAATAATTGAATAATATAGAATTTATTAGGACTGGGTTTCTAGACCTAGTCCTTTTAGAGGTTAAAGGAAATTTTTATTCTTTATAATAAATTGGATTGACATATAATTTGAATTATGTTAAATTATTAAGGTAATGCGTAAAATAAAATTAGAGTATCTCCCTGCGTTTATATAAATACCAGGATAAGTACCAGGAGGTGTAAAAAAATGAGAGTGAAAGTTACATTAGCTTGTACTGAATGTAAACAGAGAAATTATGACACAATGAAGAACAAGAAAAACGATCCAGATAGATTAGAAATGAGAAAATATTGTAGATTTTGCCGTAAACACACAATTCATAAAGAGACAAAATAATACATAGAGGCATCATTATTATATTCAGGGATGTGAAAAAATGAGCGCTGATCTAAAAAAAAGAAAAGAAGTTAAGGTAACCACTGATAAAGGTGGGATTATTAAATTTTTCAAAGATCTAAAGGGTGAATTTAAAAGAATTACCTGGGCCTCTAAAGAAGAAGTAAAAAAGGCTACCCTTATAGTTTTAGAATTTTGTTTTATATATATGGTGGCTATAGGTGGAATAGATTTTGTCTTTAATAAGTTATCTAAAATCATCTATAAATAAATATTAAAAAGGAGGTAGGGGTCGAGATAAGATTCCCGTCCCTTGAAATATGGCAGAGAGAGCTAGATGGTATGTAGTTCACACATACTCTGGGTATGAAAATAAGGTTAAGGTAAATCTTGAAAAGACTGTAGAAAATAGAAACCTTCATGACTGGATATGTGATGTTCAAGTTCCTATGGAGGAACAAGTTGAAATAAAAGATGGTAAAAAGAAAATAACATTAAAAAAGATATTTCCAGGATATGTGTTAGTGAAAATGGTTATGACAGATGATTCCTGGTATGTTGTTAGGAATACAAGAGGTGTCACTGGATTTGTTGGCCCAGGATCTAAACCTGTTCCATTGACTGACGAGGAAGTTACATCTATGGGAATTATGGAAAAGCAAGTAGATTTAGATATGGAAGTTGGAGAAAGTGTAAAAGTGGTTTCAGGACCTCTAGAAAACTTCCCGGCGGTTATACAAGAAATCAACATTGAAAAACATAAAGTTAAAGTTCTTGTTAACATGTTTGGCAGAGAAACACCTGTCGAACTTGATTTTAATCAAATAGATAAACTAGATTAACCTAAAAGGCGAAAGCCTTAATTAAGTGGGAGGATTTAATCCGTATAACCACATTTATAGGAGGTGTAAATTATGGCTAAAAAAGTTACAGGAATGATCAAACTTCAACTTCCTGCAGGGAAAGCAACTCCAGCACCACCAGTAGGACCTGCACTTGGTCAGCATGGTGTAAATATTATGGCGTTTACTAAGGAATTTAATGCCAAGACAGCCAAACAGGCTGGATTAATAATTCCAGTTGTAATTACAGTATATCAGGACAGATCTTTTAGTTTTATACTAAAGACTCCTCCAGCAGCAGTTCTTATAAAGAAGGCAGCTGGAATTGAAAGCGGTTCTGGTGTTCCAAACAAAACTAAAGTTGCTAAACTAACTAAAGAACAGTTGAAGCAGATTGCCGAAACTAAAATGCCAGACTTAAATGCTGCATCATTAGAAGCTGCTATGAGTATGGTAGCTGGTACAGCAAGAAGTATGGGTGTAACTATAGAAGAATAGTTATAACCTTAAATAGGTGGGAGGCAAAAACCGTTAAAACCACAAAGGAGGATTAGTATGGGAAAGAATTATATTGAGAGTGCTAAATTAGTTGATAAGAATACTTTATATACTTCTGCAGAAGCAATGGATTTAGTTGTTAAAACTTCTAAAGCTAAGTTTGATGAAACAATAGAATTAGCTATAAGACTTGGAGTTGATCCAAGACATGCAGACCAGCAAGTAAGAGGAGCAGTAATACTTCCTCATGGAACTGGTAAAACTGTTAGAGTATTAGTGTTTGCAAAAGGTGAAAAGGCTAAGGAAGCTGAAGCAGCTGGAGCAGATTATGTTGGAGCTGAAGAATATGTTGAAAGAATCCAGAAAGAAAACTGGTTCGATTTTGATGTAGTTGTTGCTACCCCAGATATGATGGGATTGGTTGGAAGATTAGGTAGAGTATTAGGACCTAAAGGATTAATGCCAAATCCAAAATCAGGTACAGTTACATTTGATGTAGCTAAAGCATTATCAGACATAAAAGCTGGTAAAGTTGAATATAGAGTAGACAAAACTTCTATAATTCACGTTCCAATTGGAAAGAAATCTTTTGGTGCTGAAAAGTTAGCTAATAACTTCCGTTCATTAATGGAAGCTGTGGTAAAAGCTAAACCAGCAGCAGCTAAAGGACAGTATATTAAATCAGTAGTTATTTCAAGCACAATGGGACCTGGAATAAAAATAAATCCAACTAAAGTGTTAGAATAGTATTGACACAGGTTTAAAATTTTGATATTATTTTAAAGGTTGAATAAGTAAATATACCGTAGACAGTAGGTGCATAAGCGTAACGGGCAACCAACCTACCGAGGGTTCCAATATATGATTAGGTATAATTGGTTTCTCCATGTCTACGGAGAAACCTTTAATTTTTATATAAGTTATATGCAGTTTAAACTGTGAGGAGGTGGACACACAGTGAATAAGAATAGACAGATAAAAGAGGCTAAAATAGCTGAAATCAAAGAAAAAATGCAGAAATCTGAAGGTATTGTGTTAGCACATTATCAAGGATTAACAGTTGAAGAAGACACTGAATTAAGAAAAAACTTAAGAGAAGCAGGTGTAGAATATAAGGTATACAAAAATACTTTAAGTATTTTAGCTGCTAAAGAGCTAGGATATGACGGTATAACAAATTTACTTGAAGGACCTGTTTCAATAGCATTTGGATATGAAGATCCAACTGCTCCAGCAAGAGTTCTTAATGATTTTGCAAAAGATCATAAGAAGCTTGAACTAGTAGGTGCTATAGTTCAGGGTGAAATTTTTGATGCAGCAAAAACAAAAGAATTTGCATCAATACCACCAAAGGACGTACTTATTGCAAAATTACTTGGAAGCTTAAAAGCTCCATTATCAAATCTTGTATACTTATTAAATGCAATTAAGGGGAAAAAAGAATCTGAGGAAGTTTAATTAAATTAAGAAAATTTGGAGGTGCTTAATAATGACTAGAGAAGAAATCATTCAAGCTATAAAAGAAATGAGCGTTTTAGAATTAAATGAATTAGTAAAAGCATGTGAAGAAGAATTTGGTGTAAGCGCAGCTGCACCAGTTGCAGTAGCAGGTGCTGCAGGAGCAGGCGCTGCACCAGCTGAAGAAAAAACTGAATTCGATGTTGTATTAGCTAGTATTGGATCAGAAAAGATTAAAGTTATAAAAGCAGTTAGGGAAATAACTGGTTTAGGATTAAAGGATGCTAAAGAAATAGTTGACGGAGCTCCTAAGACATTAAAAGAAGGCGTAGCTAAAGAAGAAGCTGAAGCTATGAAAGCTAAATTAACTGAAGTTGGAGCAACTGTAGAATTAAAATAGTTTAAATACAAATGACATAAAAAGAGGTACTTTTAATAAGTGCCTCTTTTTTAAATAATAGTGTTTTAAAATAATAGATATTGACAATACAATTATATTATGATAACATAATAAATTGCATTGATTATATAGAAATGACATAATGATATAATTCTATTTAGAATATAATGAATTTATTACATAAAAATGGTTATACTAGAATGATACAATGATACAATGTATTTAATTTAGGTATTTAATCCAGAAACACTTAAAGGGTGTTTGTGGTTATTTTTAGTTTATGCAAGGGGTGAAAGTTAATGGTACATCCTGTCCAAGTTGGTAAAAGAACTAGAATGAGCTTTTCTAGGCTCAAAGAAGTTGGCGATATGCCTAACTTAATTGAAGTTCAGTTAGATTCCTATCAATGGTTCCTAAAGGAAGGTCTGCAAGAAGTTTTCGATGATATTAATCCTATACAAGATTATACAGGAAACCTTAATTTAGAATTTGTGGGTTACAAACTAGATATGGATAATATAAAATATTCTGTAGAGGAATGTAAGGAAAGAGATGCTACTTATGCAGCACCTTTAAAGGTAAGTGTTAGACTTATTAACAAAGAAACAGGAGAAATAAAAGAACAGGAAGTGTTCATGGGAGATTTCCCTCTTATGACGGAACAGGGAACTTTTATTATCAATGGTGCTGAAAGGGTAATTGTAAGTCAGCTTGTCAGATCACCAGGAGTTTACTATGATGTGGCTCTTGACAAAACAGGGAAACAGCTTTTTTCTTCTACTGTTATACCTAATAGAGGAGCTTGGCTAGAATATGAAACAGATTCTAATGGCGTTATATATGTAAGAATAGACAAGACAAGAAAACTTCCAATTTCCATTCTTGTAAGGGCATTAGGATATGGAACAGATGCAGAGGTTGTAGATTTTTTTGGAGAAGATGAAAGGCTAAAGGCTACAATAGAAAAAGATAATACAAAGACAAAAGAAGAAGCTTTACTTGAAATATATAAGAGATTAAGACCAGGTGAGCCACCAACTGTGGATAGCGCTATTGCTCTCATCGAATCTTTATTTTTCGATGCTAAAAGGTATGATCTATCGAGAGTTGGAAGATACAAATTTAATAAGAAATTAGCCCTAAATTTGAGAATAGCAAATCAAATAGCAGTTCATGATATAGTAAATCCACAGACTGGAGAAATACTTGTACAAAAGGGCGAAAAAATAGATAGAGATATGGCTATAGAAATACGGAACAGTGGAATTAATGTAGTTGACATTCAAGTGGATGATAAAATAGTTAGAGTTATCGGAAATAACTTTGTTGATATACATAAATTTGTTGAATTTAATATAGATGATTTAAATGTAAAGGAGCTTGTTCATTATCCAACCTTAAAGGCAATATTGGATAATTATAGTGATGAGGCAAGTATAAAGGAACAAATTAAGAAAAATATTCATGATTTGATACCTAAACATATAATAAGAGATGATATATTTGCTACTGTAAGCTATGAATTAGGATTACCATATGCTATAGGGTATACAGATGATATTGATCATCTAGGTAATAGAAGGTTAAGATCCGTAGGAGAGTTATTACAAAATCAATTTAGAATAGGTCTTTCTAGAATGGAAAGAGTAGTAAAAGAAAGAATGACTATTCAAGATCAGGATTCAATAACTCCACAAGCTTTAATAAATATAAGACCAGTAGCAGCCTCAATTAAAGAGTTTTTCGGAAGTTCACAGCTTTCTCAGTTTATGGATCAAACTAATCCACTATCTGAGTTAACGCATAAAAGAAGATTGTCAGCTTTGGGACCAGGAGGACTTTCAAGAGAGAGAGCTGGTTTTGAAGTAAGAGACGTTCACCATTCTCATTATGGAAGAATGTGCCCAATAGAAACGCCTGAAGGACCAAACATAGGTCTTATTAACTCATTGGCTACTTATGCAAGAGTTAATGAATATGGATTTATAGAAGCTCCTTATAGAAAGATTAATAAAAAAGAGGGCATAGTTACAAAGGATATTATATATATGACTGCTGATGTAGAGGATCAATACTTAATTGCACAAGCTAATGAACCTCTTGATGATGAAGGGCATTTTATAGATGAGAAGATTACTGTAAGAGATAAGGAAGATGTTATTTTAGTATCTAAGGATGAAGTTGATTTCATGGATGTATCACCAAGGCAGATAGTTTCTGTTGCAACAGCAATGATACCATTCCTTGAAAATGATGACGCCAGCCGTGCTCTTATGGGGTCAAACATGCAGCGTCAGGCAGTACCTCTTTTAAAACCTCAGGCACCAATTGTAGGTACTGGTATAGAATATAAGGCAGCAGTTGACTCAGGGGTTCTTCCTAAGGCAAGAAACGCTGGAACTGTTGTATATGTCAGCGCAAATGAAGTTAGAGTTAAAAGAGATTCAGATGGTGGTATAGATACTTATAGACTTCTTAAGTTTAAGAGATCTAATCAGGGTACATGTATTAATCAAAGACCTATTGTTAGTAAGGGTGAGAAAGTTGAAAAGGGAACAGTGTTATCAGATGGTCCTTCAACAGACTTAGGAGAAATAGCATTAGGTAAGAATATAAGAATAGGCTTTATAACATGGGAAGGATATAACTACGAGGATGCTATGCTCATATCTGAAGAACTTGTTAGAGAAGATGTATTCACATCTATTCATATAGAAGAATATGAAGCAGAAGCTAGGGATACAAAGTTAGGACCAGAAGAAATAACAAGAGATATACCAAATGTAGGAGAAGATGCTCTAAAGGATATAGATGAAAGAGGAATAATTAGAATAGGTGCAGAAGTAAGATCAGGAGATATACTAGTTGGAAAGGTTACTCCAAAGGGTGAAACTGAGCTTACTGCAGAGGAAAGATTATTAAGAGCTATCTTTGGTGAAAAAGCCAGAGAAGTTAGAGATACATCACTTAGAGTGCCTCATGGCGAAGCAGGAATAATAGTAGATGTTAAGATATTTACTAGGGAAAATGGAGATGAATTGCCACCAGGGGTTAATAAATTAGTTAGATGCTATATAGCTCAGAAGAGAAAAATATCTGTTGGAGATAAGATGGCAGGAAGACATGGTAATAAAGGTGTTATCTCAAGAGTATTACCAGAAGAAGATATGCCGTTTTTACCAGATGGAAGACCTCTTCAGATATGTTTAAATCCTCTAGGCGTTCCATCTCGTATGAATATAGGTCAGGTTCTTGAAGTACATTTAGGGTTAGCAGCATCCAAATTAGGATGGCATATTGCAACTCCAGTATTTGATGGAGCCACTGAGCCAGATATAGTAGAATGTTTAAATGATGCGGGATATAATCAAGATGGTAAAACTGTATTATATGATGGCAGAACAGGTCAGCCATTTGATAGTAGAGTAACTGTAGGGTATATGTATATATTAAAACTTGCACACTTAGTTGATGACAAGATCCATGCAAGATCTACAGGACCTTACTCATTGGTTACTCAACAGCCACTAGGTGGTAAAGCACAATTTGGTGGTCAGAGATTTGGAGAAATGGAAGTTTGGGCTTTAGAAGCTTATGGTGCAGCTCATACTTTACAGGAAATACTTACAGTTAAGTCAGATGATGTAGTAGGCAGAGTTAAGACTTATGAGTCTATCGTTAAAGGAGAAAATATACCAGAACCAGGGGTTCCAGAATCATTTAAGGTATTAATCAAGGAATTACAAGCTCTTTGCCTTGATGTAAAAGTGCTAAACGATGATAATCAGGAAATAAAACTTAAGGAATCTGTGGAAGATGAATTAGAAGAATTAGATGTAAATATTGAAGGAACTGAAGATTATGTTCCACCAACTCCATCAGATGATTATGTTGAAGAAGAAGATAAAAATGAGACAGCTGATGAGGAGTTAGATTATGATGATTTACCATTAGATGAGTTCAAAAATGAGCTTGAGCTTGATGATTTCAACGACGAACACTAATTTGAAGGGAGGATGAACCCTTGTTTGAATTGAATAATTTTGATGCTTTACAAATAGGATTAGCTTCACCAGAACAAATTAGAGAATGGTCAAGAGGTGAAGTAAAGAAACCTGAGACAATTAACTACAGGACATTAAAACCAGAAAGAGATGGTCTATTCTGTGAAAGAATATTTGGACCTACAAAGGACTGGGAATGTCACTGTGGAAAATATAAAAGAGTGAGATATAAGGGTATTGTTTGTGATAGATGCGGAGTTGAAGTAACAAAATCAAAGGTAAGGCGTGAGAGAATGGGGCATATTGAACTAGCAGCTCCTGTATCCCATATTTGGTACTTCAAAGGAATTCCATCACGTATGGGACTTATATTAGATATGTCTCCAAGATCATTAGAAAAGGTGTTATATTTCGCTTCTTATATAGTGCTTGATCCTAAAGAGACTCAGTTGTTAAAGAAACAGTTGTTAAACGAAAAAGAGTATAGAGAAGCTATAGATAAATATGGTGAAGATAGCTTTGATGCAGGGATGGGTGCTGAATCTATAAAAAAACTATTGAAGGAAATAGATTTGGAACGCCTATCAAAAGAGCTTAAAGAAGCTTTAAAGACCAGTACAGGACAGAAGAAAGTTAGAATTATAAGAAGACTTGAGGTGGTGGAGTCTTTTAGAAAATCTGGGAATAAGCCAGATTGGATGATTATTGATGTTATTCCTGTTATCCCACCGGATTTGAGACCTATGGTTCAGCTTGATGGTGGTAGATTTGCCACATCAGATTTAAATGATTTATATAGAAGAGTTATTAATAGAAATAACAGATTAAAGAAATTACTTGATTTAGGTGCACCAGATATAATAGTTAGAAATGAAAAAAGAATGTTACAAGAAGCAGTAGATGCGTTAATAGATAATGGTAGAAGAGGAAGACCAGTTACAGGACCAGGTAACAGACCTTTAAAATCATTATCTGATATGTTGAAAGGTAAGCAGGGAAGATTTAGACAAAACTTACTTGGAAAACGTGTTGATTACTCAGGACGTTCCGTTATAGTTGTTGGACCTGAATTAAAAATGTATCAATGTGGTCTGCCTAAAGAAATGGCACTTGAGCTGTTTAAGCCTTTTGTTATGAAGAAATTAGTAGAAGGTGGTTTAGCTCATAATATTAAAAGTGCTAAGAGAATGGTTGAAAGAGTTCAACCTCAAGTATGGGATGTATTAGAAGAAGTTATATCTGATCATCCGGTATTATTAAACCGTGCCCCTACTCTACATAGATTAGGGATTCAAGCATTTCAACCAGTGCTAGTAGAAGGTAGAGCTATAAAATTACATCCTCTAGCATGTACAGCATATAATGCTGACTTCGATGGAGACCAGATGGCAGTGCATGTACCATTATCCGTTGAGGCTCAGGCTGAGGCTAGATTCTTAATGTTAGCAGCCCATAATATATTAAAGCCTTCAGATGGCAAGCCAGTAGTTGTACCAACTCAGGATATGGTACTTGGATCTTATTACTTAACTATTGACAAAGATGGAGTTAAGGGAGAAGGAAAAGCTTTTTCAAATGCTGAAGAAGTTATTATGGCCTATGAAACAGGCAACATTGATATACATGCAAAAATAAAGGTAAAAATAATAAAAGAAAAAAATGGGGAAATGATTTCTGGAATAATAGAAACTACCCCTGGTAAAATAATATTTAACGAATCAATTCCTCAGGATTTAGGATTTGTAGATAGAAGTAAACCAGAAAATGAATTCAAACTTGAAGTAGACTTCTTGGTAAATAAGTCAGCCTTAGGGAAAATAATCAATAAATGTTATATGAAACACGGTCCTACCCAAACATCTATAATGTTGGATAAGATAAAAGCTAAGGGATATCACTATTCTACTATTAGTGCTATAACAGTATCTACTTCTGATATGGTTGTGCCAGAAGCTAAGAAAAAATTATTAGCTGAAGCTGATGAAGCAGTTAATAAGATTGAAAAGATGTATAGAAGAGGATTCATATCAAATGATGAAAGATATGAAAGGGTTATAGAAAAATGGACTAAAACCACAGATGAAGTAGCAGATGCATTAATGAACAATCTAGATAAATTTAATCCAATATTTATGATGGCGGATTCAGGAGCCAGAGGTTCTAAGAGCCAGATTAAACAGCTTGCAGGTATGAGAGGACTTATGGCAAATCCATCCGGTAAGATTATTGAATTGCCAATAAGAGCTTCTTTTAGAGAAGGTCTAGACGTATTAGAATACTTTATTTCTACACATGGTGCTAGAAAAGGTAATGCCGATACAGCTTTAAAAACTGCAGACTCTGGTTACCTAACAAGAAGATTAGTTGATGTAAGCCAGGATGTTATAGTAAGGGAAGAAGACTGCGGAACAAAAGAAGGTTATGAAGTTTCGGAAATAAAGGAAGGAAAAGAAGTAATTGAGCCTTTATCTGAAAGACTTCATGGTAGATACTCTGCTGAAGACATAATGGATCCAGATACTGGAGAAATTATAATTGCTAAAGACAAATATATAGATCTTAAGACAGCAGAACATATTGAAGCTGTAGGTGTAAAGAAAGCTAAAATTAGATCAGTATTTACATGTAAATCAAGGCATGGAGTATGTGCAAAATGTTATGGAATGAACATGGCTACGGCAGAAAAAATTAATATAGGTGAGTCAGTAGGAATTGTAGCAGCACAAAGTATAGGAGAACCTGGTACACAGCTTACAATGAGAACATTCCATACCGGTGGTGTTGCAGGATCAGATATAACTCAAGGTCTTCCAAGAGTTGAGGAATTGTTTGAAGCAAGAAAGCCAAAAGGATTAGCTATAGTTTCAAACAATTCCTCAACTCTTGGAAGACCTTGAGTTATATCTATAGTTTCTGAAATATCAGGTACTGTAAGAATAGAAGATACCAAGAAAAAGAGATCAGCAGCAGTTACAGGTGAATCTGGAGAAGAAGTAAGTTATGATATTCCATTCGGCTCAAGACTCAAAGTATCAAATGGAGATGTAATTAGTGCCGGTGATGAAATCACAGAGGGATCAGTAAATCCTCATGATATCTTAAGAATCAAAGGTGTAAAGGGCGTTAAAAATTATCTCTTATCAGAAGTACAAAAAGTTTATAGACTGCAAGGTGTTGATATAAATGATAAGCATCTTGAAGTAGTAATAAGGCAAATGACAAGAAAAGTCAAAATAGAGGAATCAGGCGATACAGAGTTATTGCCAGGTACTATGATTGATATGTTTGATTTTGAAGAAGAAAATGAAAAAGCAGAAGCCATTGGTGGAGAACCTGCTAAAGGAAGAATTGCTTTACTTGGTATTACAAAGGCAGCCTTAGCTACAGATTCTTTCTTATCAGCAGCATCTTTCCAGGAAACAACTCGAGTATTAACAGATGCAGCTATTAAAGGTAAAGTTGATCCACTTCTAGGATTAAAGGAAAATGTAATAATTGGTAAGCTGATACCAGCAGGCACAGGAATGACAAGATATAGATCGATAAAGCTTAATACGGAAAAAAATGAAGATATGAAAAATACAGAAGAAGACAATAAAGAATTAACAAAGGGAATAGAAGTTTAAATTTGTTGACAGGACAGTTTTAAGGTGATAAAATGCTTATGTGTGTTTTAGAAGGGAGATAAAGCTCTTTAGCTTTATCTCCATAACATGAAGTTGTAGGGGGGAACTGAGATGATCGACAGACTTAGTGGAAAAAAGATTGTCGGTTTTAAGCAATCTTTGAAAGCTATAAGAAATGACAATGTAAAAACTGTATATATAGCTAAGGATGCTGATAGAAAGATATTTGACCAAATAAAGAATGCTGCTGAAGAAAACTCCCTTCATATAGTTTATGTAGAAAATATGAAAGAATTAGGAAAACTTTGTGGAATAGATGTTGGAGCAGCCACTGCTGCAATATTGAATGATTAAGCTTATAACTAATATTAAATTATAGATATAAAATTTATTGAGGAGGTGTAAACATGCCAACTATAAGCCAATTAGTAAGAAAAGGTAGAAAGACAGTTAAAGCACAGTCAGCAGCACCAGCATTAAAACAATGCCCTCAGAGAAGAGGAGTATGTACTGTAGTTAAAACTACTACACCAAAAAAGCCAAACTCAGCGCTAAGAAAAATTGCCAGAGTTAGACTTACAAATGGTTATGAAGTAACTGCATACATTCCAGGTGTAGGACACAACTTACAAGAGCATAGTGTTGTTCTTATAAGAGGAGGAAGAGTAAAAGATCTTCCTGGTGTTAGATACCACATTATAAGAGGTGCACTAGATTCAGCTGGAGTGACCAACAGAATGCAGGCTAGATCAAAATACGGTGCAAAGAGACCAAAACAAAAATAAGTTTTGATTGATTGAAATGGTGCTGTGGCTTCGGCATTTATATATATATATTATTTTTATAAATAACTTGCAGGAGTACAAAGCACTTTGCGGTTAAGAAACTTAGCCGAGTACCGATGAACTTAAATCAATTATGTTAAGGAGGGAAGAAAAGTGCCAAGAAAAGGACATATAGCAAAAAGAGATGTATTACCAGATCCAATATACAATAGTAAAGTTGTAACTAAGTTAATAAACAGCATAATGATAGACGGTAAAAAAGGTGTAGCTCAACAGATTTGCTACGATGCGTTTGAAATTATGGCAGCTAAAACTGGTAAAGATTCAATGGAAATATTTGAAGCAGCAATGAACAATGTAATGCCTTTACTTGAGGTAAAAGCAAGAAGAATTGGTGGTGCTACATACCAAGTTCCAATTGAAGTAAGACCAGAAAGAAGACAGACATTAGGTATTAGATGGATCCTTGATGCGGCAGGCAAAAGAGGAGAAAAATACATGAGGGAAAGACTTGCGGGAGAACTTATGGATGCAGCTAATAACACAGGTGCAGCTGTTAAGAAAAGAGAAGACACTCATAAGATGGCTGAAGCAAACAAAGCTTTTGCTCATTACAGATATTAATATTAAAACTGTTTTGGCATTTTGCCAAAACAGTTTTTACAAATTTAAAATTACTTTACCAAATTAGACATATTTATAGTTTGAGAGGAGGAAACAAAAGTGGCAAGAGAATTTCCATTAGAGAAGTATCGTAATATAGGAATAATGGCACATATAGATGCAGGTAAAACTACAACAACTGAGCGTATTCTATTCTACACAGGTAAAACCCATAAAATAGGAGAGGTCCACGAAGGCGCTGCTACAATGGACTGGATGGTTCAGGAACAGGAAAGAGGTATAACAATAACTTCTGCAGCAACAACTTGTATGTGGGAAGGCCATGTAATAAACATCATAGACACACCAGGACACGTAGACTTCACAGTAGAAGTTGAAAGATCTTTAAGAGTACTTGATGGTGCGGTTACAGTATTAACAGCAAAGGGTGGAGTTGAACCTCAGACTGAAACAGTATGGAGACAGGCAGACAAATATAATGTCCCAAGAATAGCTTATGTAAATAAGATGGATATCATGGGAGCAGATTTTTTCAGAGTTGTTAATATGATGAGAGAAAGACTTCATGCTAATGCAGTGCCAATACAGCTTCCAATAGGAAAAGAAGATACATTTAAAGGGATTATAGATTTAATGAAAAATGACGCAGTCATATATGAAGATGATTTAGGAAAAACTATGGATGAAACTAATATTCCTGAGGATATGAAAGATTTAGCAGAAGAATATAGATCTGCAATGATAGAAGCTATAGTTGAATTAGATGAAGACTTAATGATGAAATATCTTGAAGGTGAAGAAATAACAGTAGAGGAACTAGAAGCAGCATTAAGAAAAGGTGTTATAGCTAACAAGATAGTCCCTGTTCTTTGTGGTTCTTCATATAAAAACAAAGGCGTTCAGCCAATGATAGATGCTATAGTTAAATATATGCCATCACCATTAGACATTCCACCAGTAAAAGGTACAAATCCTGAAACTGAGGAAGAAGTGGAGAGGCACACATCTGACGATGAACCAATGGCAACATTAGCATTTAAAATAGCTACTGACCCATTTATAGGTAAACTGGCTTATGTAAGAGTTTACTCAGGAGTAATGGAAAATGGTACATATGTGTATAACTCATCAAAAGGTAAGAGAGAAAGAATAGGAAGACTAGTTAAAATGCATGCTAATCACAGACAAGAGGTTGATGAATTACGTGCAGGAGATTTAGGTGCAGTGGTTGGATTAAAGGAAACAACTACAGGGGATACACTTTGTGATGAAAAGAATCCAGTAATACTTGAAAAAATGGAATTTCCAGAACCAGTTATTTCTGTTGCCATAGAACCTAAGACAAAAGCTGGTCAGGAAAAAATGGGTATTGCATTATCAAAATTAGCTGAAGAAGATCCAACATTTAAAACTTACACAAATCAGGAAACAGG
>ENA-UOOE01002274-UOOE01002274.1-fermentation-metagenome-genome-assembly--contig:-NODE-2274-length-14061-cov-317.616521_pt1 | contig 14061 bp, 6 predicted proteins | sample MGYA00245776_ERZ724021 | MGnify/ENA primary metagenome ERZ724021 (study PRJEB28704, sample SAMN03018321) | fermentation metagenome | biome: anthropogenic terrestrial biome; feature: soil...
ATCCATCATCCTCTGAAGTAAGAAGAGTGTCCCCCTTTTATCAAGGGGTTTGTTGTCGTTACCACACTTTGGAGAGTATATGCATGCTGGACAGCCCACCTCACACCTGCAGTCCCTCACAAGTTCAAAGGTCCTGGTGAGTATCTCCCCGAAGAGTTCTGATGCCTTCTCTGCAAGTCCCATACCTCCCTCAAATGCGTCGTAGATAAATATTGTGGCCATTCCCGTGCCTGGATGCTTGGGTGTGGACAGTCCACCCATATCAAACCTGTCGCACATTATGTTGAAGGGTATCATGGATATGAGGGCATGTTCCACACCGTGTATCCCTCCCTCAAAAACCTCCTTACCCTCAACAGCCTTTTCAAGCTCATCTTTAACGTCATCTGATACTGTGAACCAGAGACCCTTTGTTTTGAATTTTAAAGGGGGAAGATCCAGTGGTTTGGTTGCATGTACCTTGTCGTAGCTCATGATCTTGTACTTGTGGTAGTACTCACTGACTTCCAGATCACCGAAGAAAATTGAGAAATCGCCCATATCCTTCCTGGTGCCTTCGCCAATAATTTCCACATCTATATCCCTCACAACCTGTGTATGATGGGCAACATCCCTTTTAACAACGTTTATAACACGTTTTTCAAGGTTGAAGCTCTGGACAAGATAGGTTTCTCCCCTGTTTATAAGCACTGCTCCCTCATGGGCCTCTCTGTAGGCCTGTTCCCTGTCTAAAACTTCAAGCAGTCTTCCTGCAAACATGACCCTGAACATGTCCGAGGATATGCTGTCGAGGCTCACACTGAAGGCAGCCACCTTATCCCCTGCATAAACGAATCCCTCACCATCCCTTTTGACCAAACCATTTTCCTGAAGTTTTTCAATATGGGCCTCAGAACCCTCTCCAAGGATTTCATCCCAGTTTTCATTGTTTTTAAGGGGAATTTCAGCTGAAGCGCACATCAGGTGCCCTGAAACTATTTTTGGATTGTGAAGATCTATTATGGCGTGTTCGTGGGGTTTGTCGAATATGGATTCTGGGTGTTTCATTAGGTACTGGTCAAGGGGGTTTTCAAATGCAACTAGCACAACAAGGGATTCATCAGTTCCACGTCCTGCTCTTCCTGCCTGCTGCCACGTGGACATTATGGTTCCTGGAAATCCGGATATTATAACACCATCAAGGGATCCTATATTTATACCAAGTTCAAGGGCGTTGGTTGTTGTAACACCCTTTAAAATGCCATTTTTAAGGCCCAATTCAATTCTTCTCCTCTCCTTTGCAAGGTAACCTGCCCTGTAGGAGGTGATCTTTCCTGTGAGATCCGGGCGTATCTCCTCCATCTCATTCTTGGACCATAACGCTATGAGCTCCGCCATCTTCCTTGATACGGTGAAGCAGAGTGTTTGAAGATCGTTGAGAACAAACAGTAGAAGTAAATTCTTGGTTTCCTGGTGGGAGGATGTTTTGCTTTTTCCCTTGAAGTAGGGATTGTATAGTACGAAGTGTTTTTTACCGCAGGGCGATCCATCCTCAGATACCAATTTGAAACTCTTTCCAGTTAATTTGCTGCTGAATTCCTCAGGGTTGGCCAGTGTTGCAGACGAGAGCACGAACTGTGGGTCCGATCCATAGAAATTACATATCCTGCGAAGCCTCCTTATTAGAAATGCTACATTGGAACCGAAAACTCCCCGGTACTGGTGTGCCTCATCGATTACAACATATTTAAGGTTTTTGAAGAATTTCTCCCACTGAAAATGCCATGAAAGTACAAGATGAAGTTCGTAGGGATTGGTAAGCACTATTCTGGAGTTATCTCTTATCCATGGCTTTTTACTTCGATCAGTATCTCCATCGTAGATCGCTGGATTTATAGGTATTTTGAACTCTTTTTCAAGTTCCTGAAGAGTTTTTAGCTGATCATTTGCAAGGGCCTTGGCAGGGTAGATGTAAAGAGCCGTTGCATCTTCATCTTCATTTAAAGTTTCAAAAACAGGCATGTTAAAGGCCAAAGTCTTTCCAGAGGCGGTGGGAGTGGTTATTATAACATTTTCTCCAGCCCTCAGGAGTTCCAGGGTTCTGCACTGGTGCCTGTAAAGTTTTATACCCCTGGTTTTGAGGTAGCCCCTTATGTTTTGGGGAAGACCCTCTACATCATCATAACGAGCTTCCTGGGGAGGTAGAACTTCTATGTGCTCCACCCTGTTGTGGTAGCGGATATCTGACTTCAACCTGCGAAGAACCCTACCCACCATCTCACTGTTACCCATAACTGTACACCACAAAAACCCTGTTTAACTGTATAATCTGTCCAATTGTATAATTGTCTAACTCTATAAAATCAAAAAAATGATCCATCTTTGTTGAAATCTGTTAGGTTAAAATTATGTGTCCATCTGTATTCAGATAGTGTAATCCTAAACATTCCATGAACACTTTCATTTTATGTATACAGTTATTTAAAACTTTAAAAGGAAGAATAAATAATAATTTTATTGAAAAATAGGATAATAATTTATTGGGTACAGGAAATTAAATACCAGCAGATTTATGGGATGAAATGATTAAAAAAAGTGATTAAAGATTTATAAATTAGGAAATGGTGATTGAATGGATTTAAATATGGTGGACAGGTTCAGAGGCGCAGTTATTGGACTTGCAGTTGGGGACTGCATGGGCGTTCCCCTCGAATTCAAAGCCCCCGGTACATTTGAACCAGTAACTGAGATGGTTGGTGGCGGTTGTTTTGGATTGAAACCTGGAGAATGGACCGATGACACATCACTTGCCCTGTGTCTTGCAGAAAGCCTTGCAGTTTCAGGAGGATTTGATCCCGTGGATCAGATGACGCGCTACAACCGCTGGTACAGTGAGGGCCGTTTGAGTGTGACTGGGGAATGCTTCGACATTGGAAACACAACAAGATACGCACTTCACAGCTTTGAAAGAACTGGTGAACCCTACAGCGGACCATCTAATGAGAGATCTGCAGGTAACGGCTCCATAATGAGACTTGCACCTGTTCCAATCTTCTTCAGTTGGGATCCATACCTTGCAGTTGAGAGATCCGGTGACAGTTCAAGAACAACCCATGGAAATCAGCTGGCTGTGGATGCATGCCGTTACATGGGCGGAATTATACACGGAGCTCTTAAAGGCGCAGCGAAGGATGAAATTCTATCGGAAGGTTACAGTCCCATTCCAGGTTACTGGGATGACAATCCACTGGTAGATGAGATTGCAGAGGTTGCAGCTGGTTCATTCAAGGTGAAGAACCCTCCTGAGATAAAAGGTAAAGGATACGTTGTCAGTTCGCTTGAAGCTGCACTCTGGGCATTTGAAAGAAGCAGCAGCTTCGAGGATGGCTGTTTGATGGCTGTGAATCTTGGTGATGATGCAGATACTACAGGTGCAGTGTACGGCCAGATTGCAGGGGCCTACTACGGTGAATCTGGAATACCCACAAGATGGGTTGATAATCTTGCAAAGTTTGAAACCATCAACTGCATCCTTGAGAAACTGATGGAAGCATCAGAATCTCATCCCTAAATTGAAATGGTCAACCAAGGATAGAAAATCTACAACTCCGGGTTTTGTGGAGGCTGTTTAAGAGATATGCAATGGATCTTCCATGGAGTTGATCATAGGAGAACTCCATGACATCCCCTGAATTCAATCGTTGAAAGTTTTAGCCTTAATTTAAGCCTTAATTTTTTTTAAAAATTCTTATAAGCTCATCTTTTAAAAAAATATTTCAAATTATTGAAATTTTCAAATTATTAAAAAAAACTTTCAAATTAGTAAAAAAATCAATGAAAAAGAGGAAGGTTAACTCTAAAAAAATAGAATATTGAAAATAAGGATTTTTTCATGAGGGTTGAGTTTTTTCACGATGGTTTGAGCATCAGCTTCATGACACTTGCTTTGGAATTTTTGCCAGACTGTGACATGCCTGGAATTGGCAGGGATGATGTGAGGAATTCCTTGTTGACCCTGTCTGTCAGTTCTTTGAATATCATCTTGTAGGCTGTGCAGTGGGGATCCACCCCTTCTATCTCCCCTTCCCTGTTCAGGGCGTTGTATGGACAGCCTCCCCTGCAGAATTTGATGTACTTACAGTCTGAGCATTCCTCATCAACGTAGTCCTTGAATCTGTGGAGTAACTTCCATGCCTCTGACTCTGTAAGGTCTTCCATGCTTGGATGGTCCCTTACGTTGCCCATCACATAATCTGGCATTCCAACGAATCTGTAGCAAGGGTATATGCTTCCATCTGGGCCCACGGCAAATGTATCTCCCATGCAGTCCACGTAGGTGCAGACAGTGCCCCTTCGCATGAACACCGCCTTGGCAAGGTGGTCGATGTTTTTAACCTCAATTTCATCTGCATGTTCCAGGTACTCATCAAGGAGGTATATCAACAGTTCACCATACTCCTCTGGAGATAGTGCCCATTTTTCAGGGTCTTCAGCCCGCAGTGATGGTAGTGCTGGGTGGAGTTTCAGGTTCAAACCATTTTCAAGGAAGTAGTTGAATATCTCCTCCCTGAGTTTGATTGAATGGGACGTGAAGGTGCATATGAAGCTCACACTGAGATCGTTGGCCTTTGCAATTTCATAACCTCTCATTGTCTTCTCGTAGTAACCCTTTCCCCTCTGGAAGTCGTTAACATCTTTAGGGCCATCCAGACTGGAACCCACCGGGATGTTGTACTCACTGAAGAGCTGTGCCATCTCAGGTGTTAGAAGCCAGAGGTTGCTTTGAAGTGCGAATGCAGGTTTTAAGTGGGCTAAACGTTTGCTCAGAAGTAGGAGGGCTTCTTTATAGAAATCAAATCCTGCAAGGAGCGGTTCGCCTCCATGGAAGGTAAATGTCACAGGCCCCTCCCTGAAGTTTTCAAGCCATTCAACAACTTCTTTTATTATTTCAATACTCATAGTTTCTGATTCTTTGTCAACACCCCAGCAGTAGTTGCAGTTTGAGGGGCAGTTCATTGAGGGTATTAACATAACGTGGAATGCCATTTGAACACCGTCTTTTTATAAAATTATTCTTAATAAATCTTCTTTTAATATTTTGATACCTTTGAAACTGGAATATTAAAGATTTTTTTAAAGATTTATCTTTTTAAAGAGTTATTTTCATGAAATATTTTTTTTACAAACAATGAATTTACAGCCAATCAAGATTTTAAAAATCCTTTTTTAAATCCGTCTTTTGATAAGTTAATATCCAGTGTAACTTATTTAAACCTTGTTTAAATTTTTTATTAAAAATGTATCATATATGATGATATATTAGACTACAGGGGAGCATATGATGATCTTATTTTAAACGAAGTTCATGAATCTTCAGGATCTTATCTTCCTTGATCATCCTTCATTTCTACCTTCAAGGTTCTAAGACGGTTGATTGCAGCTGCAATCTCGAATCTGCGGGGTCTTGCAAAGTTTGGAGGGTGACGTCCAGGATGGGCTGCAAGCACATCCAATCCATTTTCGTTTATATCTGCCTCAAGAAGATCCAAAAGCTCCCCCAGTGTTCTTTTACCGTCCATGTGCTTTTTTGAGGCATAATGGATTGCATGGACTATTGTTCTGGTCTGACTCTCTTCAACAAGCTGCTCAACCTGGGACAGATCTACGAAGCTCCTGCCAATAACTGCCGTTGATGTACCCTTGCTGTCGAGTTTCAGTTTCCTTCCCTTGAAAGCTTTTATACTATCCGGTTTTGGACAGCGTTTTTTGAATTTAAAGGGGGATTTAATTTCTTTCATACGTTTCACAGGAAAATCATCTGCAACTCTCCTTGCCTCTTCTGTTACATCATGTGCAGTGTAGCTGTCCATCATTAGCACGTTGTCTGCTGCATCGAAGTAATCCCCGGATCCACCCATGACCATGATGGTGGACACCCCATGATCCGTGCAGAGCTCCCTTATTCTGTCTATGAATGGCGTTATGGGTTCCTTTTCCTTTGAAACCAGTTGCTGCATTCTCTGGTCGCGTATCATGAAGTTGGTGGCTGAGGTGTCCTCATCAAATAGCAGGACCTTTGATCCCGCTTCCATTGCCTCGATTATGTTGGCTGCCTGGGATGTGGATCCCGATGCATTTTCCGTTGAAAATTCAGATGTGTCCCTGATTCCTGGTGGTTCATGTATGAACGAACTTATATCCACCCTTTCAATGTTTCTGGAATCCTCTGCCCGTATTTTGACTGCAGAATCATCTGTAACAACGAACTGACGTCCGTCACATGGGACATGGTTGTAAACCCCTCTCTCAATGGCGTTGAGCAGTGTTGACTTGCCATGGTAACCTCCACCAACAACCAGGGTTACACCCTTTCTGATCCCCATACCTGTGATAGGACCATGGTTGGGTGTTTCAATGGTTACACTCATTGAATCTGGGGATTTGAATGCAACTGCATCTTTCAGAGGACATTGGGAAACTCCACTCTCCCTTGGGAGTATGGATCCATCTGCAATGAATGCAACAAGTCCCATACCTGAAAGTTCCCCCTTTATGTACTCTGCATCCTCGTAGGTCTCAACGTGTTTCCTAACATCAACACTTTGAAGGTTGCTGTGGAAGCATGACGATTCTACCAGAACTGGAAGTATATCACGAAAAATGGTGGTGGCTGCCTTTCCCATGACCCTTCTGCCGTGTGCTGGAAGTCCCACCTGAAATCTGAGCTCCACATTCCCTTCATGGATGTTGATACATGTCCTTTCAAGAACTTCCTGACCTCCACTGTCGATGCGGAAGGTTCCACTGTGACCACTGCCCCCAACTCCTTTAACCTTTTTAGCTATTGAACTTTTAAAGACACGTGCTATGTAATCTTCAAGTGCAGTTATTCTATGACTATTTTCAAGAAGTTCAGATGGAAATGCGGCTTTTTTGCTTGAAACCTCCACCCTTAAAAGGGACGGACCTGCAAAGGGGTCGCGCTGAACATTATCCACATGTAATGTGAAGGTTTCAAAATCATAGTTACCCTTTATGTCATTGTATGCCTTGTATCCTCGCCCATCTATTCTTTTAAGTGTTTGGAAAAGTTTTTCCTTCCTTTGCATATGATCTTCTCCCAATTTCCCTTTGATACGTAGGGAATATTTTAAAACCCTCTTAAAAAAGGTTATTTATATTTATATCTTCTTTTTTTAATTGATTTGTTATAATAAATTGATCTAAAAAAAATTCTTAAAATTAATTGAAAAACTAAAATTAATTGAAAAAATTAATTGAATTGAAGGATCGTGGTAATAATGATTGAAGATCACTTTTTTCTGGCTATTATCACAAATCCTTTGACTTTATTTCCATGATAGGTTGTGAAAACTGTTTCTTTAAACATTTCAACGGTAAATCTCAGCTTGATAAGTTCCATCAGCTCTTCTCGGGTGTAGTGGTGGGCCCTGAAGATTTCATGGCTTTCAGGACTGCCATCTTCCGTTACAATGAATGTTCCCATTTCACCCGTCTTTTTAAAATCTTTCAAGTATCTTGCCCTGTAAATGGGATTGTCCCAGCTCTGCCCGAAATCTGCAAGGTAAAGAATTCCATCTTCCCTTAAAACTCTTCTGGATTCATCCAGAACCATTTCCCTGTGTTCTGGATCAACCAGGGCCGTCATGAAGGCCTGTATCAGACAAACATCAAATGATTCCTCAGGATATGGCAGATCCCGTGCATTTGCAACATCAAAACTCACATGGTTTTTGTAAATGGAATTGAATCTCGTTGAAGCTTTTCTGGCATTATCCACAGCCTCTTGATTGATATCAAAACCAACAACATCGTACCCATATTCCTGTAACTTAAAGGCCATCCTTCCCCATCCACATGCAAAATCAAGAACTTTAGAACCCTTTGGAACCATCTTGCAAAATGATTCGTCCAGTTGGACTGTGGAAGGAGTTTCCCTTCCCTTGAATTTTTTCCACAATTCTTCAGAATCCATGGTATACGATTGATCATGGTTATAGAAATGATTAATGGAACAGGGTTCCAAACCTTAAAAAATTATTCAATCATGTGTTATGATTCAAAATATCTTCAAAGTCTAAATGCTGATTTAAATCCCATTAAAACATCCTTTATTGAGGTTAAGAGGGGATTTTTAATGTTGGAGGGATCATTCAATCGTTCAAGTCTGTCTATCCTGAAGTAGAGTGGTGGATGGGTGTCAAATCGCAGCCAGCTTGGAATTCTACTTGAGGGTTTTCTCTCATAGGCCAGACGTGCGTAACCAATCTTACGAAGGGATTCTGCAAGAACCTCAGGTTGACCTATCTTCATTGCAGATACAAGGTCCGCACGGGCTTCAAAGAACTTGGCAACAAAATATATTGACCATATCACAAGGAAAAGGTAAAGAAATGGCGATAAAACCACAACAGGGAGTAAAACCGTCAGGCGGAGGAGGAATTCCCCTATTATGATTCCAAAGAGTATTAATGGGTCTCTACCCTGAAGATGGCCCAGTTCATGGCCAATAACACTGAGTATTTCATCCTCTTCAAGGTGCACGAGTAAACCCGTTGTTATGAGCACCACGCCCCTCTTAGGACTTGGACCCGTTGCCGCAGCATTGGGAATCATGTTGTTTGAGATGATGATGGCTGGCATGGGAAGTCCAAATCTGTCAACTGCAGTCCTGACTATACTGTAAACATCCACAACTTTGCTTGATTTGTGAAGGGGGTTGCATTTCATGCCGTAGCTTTCAAAAACTTCCTCTCCCAGTTCGCAGGTGGGTTCCATCCCCAGGGCAAGGGATCTCTTGTAGATCTCACTTTTCATGTTCATGATCATCTTTTTGGTGAATTTTTCCTGGAATTCACCAAATTCTCCATTTGAAAGGTTGTACTGGACTATATGTACGTAAGGATTCTCTTTGGTGATCTTCCAGTGACCTGTTCGCTTGAATATCTTGTCAGAGAGAAGAACTATGAAGAACTGTATGAATATAAATGCAAAAACCCCGTAAACACCAAACAAAAGGAATAATATTATCATGATTGAAAAGAAGAGGATGTAGATTAAGAGCATGTTGCTTGTGAGCATCCTTATTGAAAGTCGCCTCCTGAGGGTTGGAGGTTCCTCTGGAATGATATCCTCACCTTCAACCCATGAGAAGTACAGAGTGGATCTCGTCACCTGCTCCTCGTAGATCTTAACCACAAGGAGAAGATCCTCCCTCACCTCATCCAGAACAGTTTCAGGTGTGTTAGAATATGTTTCAACCTCAACCTGGATGGGACTGGAGGATTTTAGGAAAAAATTGGCAGCCCAAAGTCCTTTGTCATCAGTTGCCGTGAAAAAGAGCCCTTGTTTTGTTTGCCGGATGTTTCTGAAGTTTTCAGGCTGCTGGCGCAGGTAGTAGGATCTTATAAAATGCAAAATCTTATCAATGTAAACCGGTGATATTTCAACATCCAGGGAGTAGGACCTGTTTTCAGACATTTATTAACCTCTAATTAACAATTAAAGATCCTGATGTTAATAATAATATTTTATGGCATTTGTAGTACGTATTTCATAATTTCAAGGGGTTTTGAGTCCATAAATATTTAATTTTGGTTCACTATTCAATTTCAATGCTCCAATTTTTATCAATTATTATTCTGGGAAATGAGGGTATTATAAGTTTCTCAACACAGTGAACTTTTGAATTTAAAGCTAAATTACTCTTTAAAATAATGTAAATCTCTGAAAAAATACATATTTATCCCAATTATGTTTTAAAAGTAGATTAAAAATTATTGTGGGGTTAAAAACGAGTTATGAACTATTTAAGAATTGAAATATGAGTTTTAGTTGAAATATGAGTTTTAAGTATAAAAAATTAAAATATTCAAGTTATACGAACCCCTTGATACTACGAACCCAAATAAAAGGGAGAGTTTTATAGGTATGAAACCTACAAACTCCTCTTATTTGACTGTGCTTTCACAAACTGATTTTTTAAAGGGGGTAAAATCTTCAAAAATGTTCTGCACAGTTTTGTACTTACTGTTCACTGTTTAACTGCTTGCTATCACTGTCATTCCTGGCTTGCTTGAAGTGGCGTAGAACATGGTGTTGTATCCGTAGCTACTGTATGGCACATCGTACCATCCACTGCTGCCGTAGAGCTGAACTGATCTGTGTCTGGATGAGTAAGATGTTGAGTACTGAACTATCCTTGAGGTTATACCTGCAGCTGAAAGTTTGCTGTAGAGGTAAGCACTCATTGCCCAGCAGTCTCCGCTTCCACTGCTCACCATTCCAGATGCTGTACTTGCTGAATGACTGTAGCCATAGTTTGCACCGCTTGCAAGGATCTCAGATAGTGTGGATCCCGAGCTGGAACTTGTACTTGTGGTTTTGGTTGTAGTTTTGGTTGAAGTCTTTGCACTTGTTGTACTGGATGTGCTGGTTGTACTTGTGGTACCTGCTGACACATCACTGCCCTCTGAGTCATATGTTGGATCTGAGGAGCTGTCTGTGGAACTGTCTGAATCACTGGATGTTGAATCACTGGAACTTGTTGTTGAACTTGTGGAGTCTGTTGAACTTCCTGTGGAACTTGTTGAGGTTCCTGATGTTACTGTGAATGGATTCTTTCCTGTGAGTTGGGTCATTGCACCTACTGTTTCGTTGGCAACCCATCCATCAACTGTTATGTTTGAGTCTGTCTGGAAGTATTTGACAGCCAATTTGGTGTAGGGACCAAAGGATCCATCGATTTTTCCTGTGTAGTAGCCCTGAGTTTTGAGCCATTTCTGTAGTGTTACAACCTGATCTCCAGTTGCACCTATTTTCAAGCCATTGTCGGTAACCGCGTTTGTTCCGACTGTATTTTGATCTGTACTTTGAGTTACATTGGTATTTTGGGTTTCAGCTGCTCCTGCAAATGGCAGGACAGTGAACATCACACACAATGCAAAAATTGTTGCATATGTGGTTTTTCGCTTAATTTTATCGCCTCCGTGTCCAGATTGTTGAAAAAAACAACAATCGCCTCCGGACAAACACATGTTCACTTCAACATCATATATAAATATTACGGTTTATTTTTAAGAAATAGGCACGTTTAAAAGCTATTTAATCAAAAAAAGCAAGCTAAAAGCTTTTCCTTCAAGCTAAAATTCGATCTTAACAATTCATGCCCCATTTAATGATTGGGGAACAAAATATGACCCTATCTAAAAAATAAAAACAATTCATGACACTTGTAACAAAATAAGGTCATGACAACGGATTTATAAATGGAACACACACTGTAAAATCAAAAAAATGGGGATCATGGGCAATTAAAAAAGAAATAGAAAGGATTTTTGTTATTAGAATTAAATCAAATGGATTAAAAGATTTTAAGCATAAAATTCATTTTTTATGAAAAAAAAGTCATTGAAGATGACGAATTTAGGGAATCACCCATGAAAAATGGCCCTTTTTATTACCTTGGAAAGGAGCATTAATAACAGTTCAATGTGGTGAGACAGGTATTCAAGCAGAGAATCTTAGATGAAATCCAGATACAGTTGAATGGATCCAGCTCACAGGGTGTCAATCACCTATCTCCTTTATTATCGCCTGGTGCATTCTCCTTATAAACTCCATTCGATCCTCGTACTTAAGAACATCCAGGTAGCTCTGTGCAACAAGGTTGAATGCAAATGGTGAGGGTATTCTGGTGTTTATCTGTTTTATGTTCATTCTACCATCTTCTATGATTTCAAGAACCTTTTTCGCATTTTTAACATCCATGAAGTCCTCCATGACCTCACGTCTGGCTTCCTTGAGGATTGAGAAGTTTTCATCAAGATCCTTAACGAACTTCAGGAGTATCTTACCTTTCACCTGTTGACGTGACACACTTTTCTCATGGCCCTTGTACCTGCGCAGTATCATGAGGGATCTGCCTGCACAGTGCCTGAATCTCCCTGCAAGGGTTTCTGTTTTATCTATGGCCTTGACAAGGATGTCTTCGATGTTTTCAGAGCTGAGTTCGTTGAAGGCATCAAGGCCACCTATCTTGCCCTCAGAGCTCAAATAAAATCCGTTGTCTGAAACAGATATCATAACATCCCTTTTATATTTCCGTGCAATGATGTAGGCCACAGCCCTTGAAAGGGCGTCGTTAACTCTTCTTCCAAAGAGAGAGTGGAAGACCATGAACTTCCTTCCTCCAAATCCCGTGTAGAACTCCACAAGAAGGGTTCTGGCACTTGGGATCACGGCGTAGAGGTACTGCTCCCTGAAGTAGCTGTAGATGGAGTTTGCAGCGTTGTAATCCACGTAGAGGTACTCGTGTATGAAGTCTATGATCTCCTCCCTGGATTTTCCTGCCTGGAACTTCACCTCCATCATGGCCCTGAAGTTCTGTATGGACATTGCAAGGTCAAATGCAAGGGGCAGCTGTTCAGAGAACCATGAGGGAATGGTTGGAGGTCCAGATGAGGGTGTTACGTTGACAGTCATTCCACGTGCGTAGTTGAATCTGTAGATGTTCCCTCCAAGAACGAAGGTGTCTCCCTTGCGGAGTTTCTCCATGAAGTCCTCCTCTATGTGTCCCACAACCTCACCGCCGCACTTGACCCTTGCAGAGGATCTGTCTGGTATTGTGCCGATGTTGGTTGAGTAAAGCATTCTTGCAAGTTTTCCACGTTTGCCCAGCATCTTGGTGTCCCAGTCAACCCATATCTTAGCGTAAACATATCGCTCCTCAAGGCTCGTGTACTCCCCTGCAAGGTAGCTCAGCACACTGTAAAAATCATTCTCTGAAAGGTTGCGGTAGGGATAACTGCCCTTTATGAGGTTGTAGGCCTCTTCAATTCCCCACTTCTTTTCTATGGCCATGCCGTAGATCTGCTGGGACAGTACATCGAGGCAGTTTGAGGGTATGTGTATCTCATCGATCCTTCCTTCAACTGCATTTTTAAGGATGAGTGCACATTCAACAAGGTCGTCCCTTTCAACAACGATTATCCTGCCCTTGGATTTGTCATGGAGTTTGTGTCCGCTTCTTCCTATGCGTTGAAGTGCACGTGAAACAGATTTTGGGGAACTTACAAGGATAACAAGGTCAATGAATCCTATATCTATGCCCAGTTCAAGGGATGTTGAAGATACAACAACCTTGAGCTCACCATCCTTGAGTTTGTTCTCAGCTTCAAGCCGGAGCTCCTTGGAAAGAGATGAATGGTGGGCCATTATGTTGTCTGCACTGTACTTATCTGGGAACTTCTTTTTAAGGTTGAAAACAACACTTTCAGTTCCACTACGTGTGTTGGTGAAGATCAGGGTTGTTTTGTGGGAACTTATAAGCTCGTCGAGAAGGTTGTAAAGTGATCTGTTTATCACCTCTGGATCCTCCTCCACTATGTCCTCAACTGGGCTTAAAACCTTCATGTCAAGCTGTTTAAGGTAGTTAACATCAATAACCTTGCAGTTTCGAACTGCACTGTACGCGTAGCCAACAAGGAAGGCTGCAACCTTCTCAAGTGGATGCACAGTTGCACTGAGCCCAATACGTGCGAAGTTTCCTGCAAGGTTCTGAAGCCTTTCAAGTGTTAAACTCAGGTGTATTCCACGTTTGTTATCTGCAAGGGAATGTATTTCATCCACAACAACGTATCGAACATCCCCAAGCTTTTCACGGAACTTCGGGGCACAAAGAAGTATTGACAGGGTTTCAGGGGTTGTTATGAGTATGTGGGGAGGTACCTTGAGCATTTTGGACCGTTCGTACTGGGTTGTGTCCCCTGTTCGCACTGCCTTTCTGATACCAAGCTTCTTCCCAGATATTTCCTCTATTTCAGTGAGTGGTTCTTCAAGGTTCTTCTCGATGTCATTGTCAAGGGCCTTCAGGGGTGATATGTAGATGCAGTAAACCTTATCTTCCAGTTCACCCCTATCTGCCAGGGTTGTTAGCTCACTTATAACCGAAAGGAAGGCCGTCAGGGTTTTACCGGAACCTGTTGGTGATGAAACCAGAACATTCTCATGGTTGTGTATGTCCATGATCGCACGTCTCTGGGCCTCTGAAAAGGTTTTAAA
>ENA-UOOE01002276-UOOE01002276.1-fermentation-metagenome-genome-assembly--contig:-NODE-2276-length-14052-cov-24.294706_pt1 | contig 14052 bp, 12 predicted proteins | sample MGYA00245776_ERZ724021 | MGnify/ENA primary metagenome ERZ724021 (study PRJEB28704, sample SAMN03018321) | fermentation metagenome | biome: anthropogenic terrestrial biome; feature: soil...
AAGGGGCTTTGCTGTCAATGCCGGATCTGGGGCAGATTCAGGCTCTCCTTGCCGGTTATTCGTGACCGGGGGTGCCCCCGACATTTCTTTGGAAAGGCTCCCTTTCTTCCGCTGAGCTCAGGTTTATCCTTTTTTGATGTCCCGGTAGTTTTTGGGTGAATAGTGCATGATTTCATAAAACGACCTTGAAAAATAATAAAGGTCGCTGAAACCAAGCTTTTTCGCAATCTCTTTGACTTTCCAGTCGGTGAGATCAAGATACTGGCACGCGCGCTGAATTTTAAGCCGGATAAAATAATCGACGGGTGAGAAACCCGTCTTTTCTTTGAAAAGCAGGCTGTACTGCGTTACGGAAAGGTTGGCGTGCTGTGCCAGCTGCCGGAGAGAATATTTTTTGTCAAGGTTGTTGATCATCAGGTCGATGGATTCTTCAATCGGAAGATCCTTTCCCTCCGGACAGGCGCCGTTCAGATTTTCCATGGAAAAAAACACAAGCCCCAAAAGGTGTGCGAGCAGCTGGGAAACATAGACCATGTTTTCGTAAGCGTAACCTTTTCCGGAAGCCATTGGGTGAAAGCCCAATGGCTTTTTTTGTTCCGGCAGGCGCCCCCAGACGGCGCAGAAGCAACAATTGTATACTGGATTCAACAAGTTATTATTTTTTATTTGTTTGTTTTGAGTTACACTATACCTATATGAAAATCAGGAAAGCATGATAAATTTTGTATAGTCTGCTGATTTGTTCCATGCTTTTTACTATTCAAAAACGGGAGATGCTTATGGGAATTGTATTTGATGAAAAACAAAAGGCTTTTCACCTTCAGATGGGCGCGTCAAGCTACATCATTCAGATTGTTAAGGGGAAATATCTGGCCCATCTTTACTGGGGCAGGAAACTGACGTCCTTCCGTTCCGAACATTTATTGAATTACAGGCAGCGGTCGTCCTTCAGCCCGAATCCCGATGACGGGGATCCGGTCTTTTCGCTGGACACGCTTCCCCAGGAATATCCCGCATACGGAACTTCTGACTTCAGGGATCCGGCCTTTCACGTACAGTATGAAAACGGCACGACTGTTTCCGATTTTACTTACCAGTCGTATAAAATTTACAAGGGAAAACCCAGACTGAAAGGGCTTCCGTCTACTTACGTGGAATCGGACGGCGAAGCGGAAACGCTGGAAGTGTACCTGCTGGATCCATTGACAAACCTTCGGATCATCCTCAGCTATACGGCGTATAATCACATAAATGTTCTTACAAGATCCGTGCGGTTTGAAAACAGGGGCCAAAAAAACGTAAGGCTTATGAAAGCACTGAGCATGAGCGTCGATTTCAAAGATTCTGACTATGACCTTCTGCATCTATGCGGCACATGGATCAAGGAGAGGCATGTTGAAAGGACGCCCCTTATGACCGGCTTGCAGGCCGTGTACAGCAACAGGGGATCAAGCAGCCACCAGCATAATCCCTTTCTGGCGATTTTGCGGAAGGATGCGGACGAAGACAAAGGGGAAGTTTTCGGGTTCAATTTTGTCTACAGCGGGAATTTTGTAGCGCAGACCGAGGTGGATCAGTTCTCAACTGCGCGCGTGGCGATGGGCATCAATCCGTTCGATTTCTCATGGCTTCTTGAGCCGGGGCAGTCTTTCCAGACGCCGGAAGTTGTGATGGTCTATTCCTGTGAAGGCCTGGGAAGCATGTCAAGGACCTATCACGATTTATACCGCACTCGCCTTTGCCGTGGAAAATACAGGGATCAGGCAAGGCCGATCCTGATTAATAACTGGGAAGCAACTTATTTTGATTTTAATGCCGAAAAGCTGGAAAATATTGCGCGTGCGGCGCAGGGGGCCGGCATGGAACTGTTCGTGCTGGACGACGGATGGTTTGGAAAACGGAACAATGACAACTGCTCTTTGGGCGACTGGTATGTCAACAGGGACAAACTTCCTGAAGGGCTGAAGGATCTTGCCGGCAGGATAAACAAGCTGGGTTTGAAGTTTGGACTTTGGGTCGAACCGGAAATGGTATCGCCGGACAGCGACCTTTACAGAAAACATCCGGACTGGTGCCTGCATGTGCCGGACAGGCACCGCACGCAGGGGCGCAATCAGCTTATCCTGGATTTTTCAAGGCGGGATGTCTGCGACGCGATTATCGATGTTTTTACCGGAATTTTCTCAAGTGCGCCCATATCCTATGTGAAATGGGACATGAATCGGAACATGACGGAGATCGGTTCAGAAATGCTTCCGCCTGAAAGGCAAAGGGAGACGGCGCACCGGTATATATTGGGGCTTTACCGGGTCCTCGAAACACTGACTTCAAGGTTCCCGGACATTTTGTTTGAAAACTGCTCGGGCGGCGGGGGCCGCTTTGATCCCGGGATGCTGTATTACATGCCGCAGACGTGGGTAAGCGACAACACGGATGCAATTGAGCGAATAAAAATCCAGTACGGCAGCAGCATGGTTTATCCGCCTGTGACCATGGGTTCCCATGTCTCGACGGTCCCCAATCATCAGATCGGGCGGATCACTCCTCTTGAGACAAGAGGAACAGTGGCAATGTCCGGAAACCTTGGGTATGAGTTGGATTTAACAAAATTATCACCTGGGGAATATCAAAGGGTGAAGGAGCAGGCCGCTTTTTACAAGGAAATTCGCGGGCTTGTCCAGTTTGGAGATTTTTACCGTTTGATCAGCCCATTTGCCGGCAGCAATGCCGCATGGATGTTTGTATCCAAAGACAAAAAAGAGGCCTTTCTCACCTATTTTAAAATTTTAAACCAACCGAACGGCGCGATTCGGTATCTGAAGCTGAAAGGATTAAAGAAAGATTTCAAGTATATGCTTTGCGGTACCGCGGATGTCTTTGGCGGAGACGAACTGATGTATGCCGGAATACTTATACCGGATGCGGTGGAAGATAAGAAAAGCGGAAAGGCCAGAATAGTCGGTGATTTCGGCAGTTTGGCATGGCATTTTAAAACAACAGAACCAGCCGGTTAATTCCCGCGGGAGAAGACTCCGGGAAGCAGGAGCTATAAAAGAAAAAAACTATGAATAACAGAGAGGAGAAATCAGACATGGCCCGTCAATTTGTTTGTTCTAAAACAGAACCGATTGTCCAGACGGCAAAAGGGAAACTTCGGGGTTTTTTACTGGACGGCACCTACACGTTTCATGGAATAAAATATGCGAAGGCAAAGCGTTTCAAAATGCCGGAAGAGATTGAGCCCTGGGAAGGCGTTAGGGACGCGCTTTCGTACGGATTTGTATGCCCTTTGCTGAAAGGGGAAATCCCCTGGGGCGAAATCATGATACCGCACCGCTACTGGCCGGTAAGTGAAGACTGCCTTTCCCTGAATATCTGGACCCAGTCGATTCGTCCGGATGCGAAGAAACCGGTCATGGTCTGGTTCCATGGCGGCGGCTATACGACTGGCTCTTCCATTGAGCATGTAGCTTATGACGGCGAGAACATGAGTAAATTCGGTGATGTTGTGGTCGTTACGGTAAACCATCGGTTGAATATTCTCGGTTATTTGAATTTGTCTGCGTTTGGCGAAGAATACAAAAATTCTGCCAACGCCGGAAACGCGGATCTTGTGTCTGCATTGGAATGGATCCATAAAAATATAGTCAATTTTGGCGGTGACCCTGAAAATGTGACGATCTTTGGACAGTCCGGCGGCGGGATGAAGGTGTGGAACCTGATGCAGACTCCCAGTGCGGACGGCCTGTTCCACAAGGCCATCGTTGAGAGCGGCTGTGCCGACGGAAGCATCGCTGACAGCGCCGCAAAGGACGACGGCACACAGATTGTGAATGCCCTGCTGAAGGAGCTTGGGTTTGACAGTGTGAAAGCGCTGGAGACGGTTCCCTATTACCGGTTGGCCGAGGCTTACAATAAAGTCAGCCCGGCGCTTGAAAAAGAAGGCGCATATGTTGGCTGTTCCCCAATAGAAAATGATTTTTACTTAGGGAATCCGTGCAGCGTGGGTTTCACAGAGCACGCAAAGACGATCCCTGTCCTGATTGGCACGGTATTCGGTGAATTGGCATTTGGTCCAGCTGTTTCTAAGAAATATGAACTAGAAGAAAAGGATATCCGCCCCATGATTGAAAAAAAATACGGGAAAGCTTCCGACCAGTTGATTGATTTGTTCAAACGGACCTATCCGGAGAAAAAACTGACGGATCTTCTTGTGCTTGATTCCGTTTTCCGGGCCCCGACCAAAGAGTTTATCAAAGCAAAATCCGCGCATCTGGAATCTTCTGTTTTCTCCTTTCTTTTTGCGTATGAGTTTCCTTATGACGGGGGAAAACCCGCCTGGCATTGCTCGGAAATTCCCTATGTATTCCATAATGCGGATAAAGTTCCGGTCAATAATACGGATAGTTCGGACAGGCTTCAGGATCAGATCTTTTTTGCATTTATTAATTTTGCGCGCAGTGGGAATCCAAACCATCCCGGGCTTCCAACGTGGCCTGCCTGTAAACCGGGAGATGAAGCTACCATGGTTTTCGACAGGAACTGTGAAGTCAGGCATAATTTTGACAATGAATTAATCGCGCTTCACGCGGAGGTTTCGAAATCCTTGCCGGAAGAGACCGGACCCGTTTTGCACTGAACGGCAGATAAGATAATGGCAGATAAAAAGGGATCCGGCACCTGATTTCAGGCGCCGGATCCCTTTTTGCCTGCCGGCAGGAATTTTGTGCTTCCGGAGCCGCGGCCGGGCGCGCCGAATGGCACAGGTTATTTATTCAACTTATACGCCGAAGGCGTAACACCGAAATGCTTTTTGAACATCCGGTAAAAATGGGAAGTATATTCAAACCCAACGGAATCTGCGATTTCTTTAAAGGAAAGATTCGTGGTATGCATCAGAATCGTCGAACAGTCAAGGCGGTAATTCATAAGATATTCCTTCGGAGAAACTTTAGCCGACCTTTTGAAAATCCTGTATAACTGCGACCGAGTTATCCCTACATGTCTTGCAATTTCATCAATTTTAATGTTCTGGGGATAATTCATTTGAATGTATTTTGTGGCTTCGTCGAAATGGTCTCTTTGAGGGGGGCCTTCTTTTGTCTTATCAGGCCGATACTGCCCCTGGAGATTTCCGAACAGCATGAGCAGATAACTCGCTAAAATCATTTCATTGTTTGTGTCTGTGTAGCATAATTCCTCCAGCTTATTAAAACATTCCGTCAGTGCGTCGTCTTTATCATAGTGGAAAATTAACCGATTTTCGCCTAACCCCACATCACCAAGGATTTTCCTGCAGCTGTTGCCGCTGAAACCAACCCATTTATAGCTCCATGGATCATCATTGGACGCTTTATAAAGGGTATTTGCTTCAGGACAAATTAGAAAACCGTCTTTTTCCCCCAGCTGGAATACTTTTTTACCCACGCGGTATTCTCCATGCCCGGACAAAATGTAATGGATAAGATAGTGATCACGCTTGGAATAGCCGAAGCAATGATTGGGAGGGCAGTTTTGTTCACCTGCGTGCAAAATCCGGAGGCCTAAACTGGATTTGTAATTTGTGTTAAGAAAGTAATCGACAAATACTTTGTCCATATGTATTCTCCTTCCACAATTTAGCTGACAAATGATTTCAATGCCTGCTTTTTTGGTTATCTTTGCGTACAGATTCCAAAAGCTTTGAAATGATGTAGGAATATAGAAAGTGTACAACGGTTAATGCAACAATTATATACTATATTCAACAAGCAATTATTTATTTATCCCCAATTTACAGCTACAATTATATATAGAATTTACAAGATTAAGAATATCCAAGATGTTTATTTTGCCGATACAATAAAAATTCCCGCTGAATTTGACTTCTTTTTATATATTTTCAAAGGAATCGGCAAACTGACAATTTGTTGCTTTATAAAATGGCGATTGACATGCAAATATTGTTAAAATTTTAAGACACTGTATAAAAGGAGAATTAAAAATGAAAACTTTAAATTCGACTGCAAAAATATCACCTGGCGCTTCCCCCAATAGCCTGCCGACAAAAAAGAAATCTTTGTTCAAAAGATTATATGCGCAAAAAGAATTGCAGCTTATGGTGCTGTTCGGTTTAGTATTCGTTTTTATTTTTCGGTTTTTACCCGCTTATGGCTTGCAGCTCGCGTTTAAGGAACTGATTCCCGGCAGAAGCATCGGCGACAGCCCGTGGGTCGGATTAAAACATTTTCAGGACTTTTTCAGCTCCGGATATGCAGGCATTGTTTTCTACAATACTTTTGTTCTGAGTTTTCTGCGAATTTTGTTTGGCTTTCCATTACCCATAATTTTTGCGCTTTTACTGAATGAAATAGCCTCAAAAAGAGCGCGCTCCCTTGTGCAGGGAATTTCGTATCTGCCGCACTTCATGTCGTGGGTAATTTGCTCCAGCGTGCTGTTTACGATATTTGCCGGTAATGGCGGAACGATCAATTTTGTGCTTATGAAACTGGGGATTATCCATCAGCAGATTAACTGGTTCTCGGAGCCGAAATACTTCTGGCCGCTTTTGATCATCACAGATAACTGGAAAGAGGTCGGATGGGGCGCCATCATCTATGTGGCTGCGATTGCAGGCATCCCCAATGACATCTATGAATCTGCAAGCCTTGACGGCGCGGGAAAATTGAAACAGGCGCTTTATATTACGATTCCCTGTATTATGCCTACCGTTGTCATTATGCTTGTGCTGAGGCTTGGGAATATTTTGGACGCAGGATTTGACCAGATCCTTATTCTGCGCAATTCCGCGATAGGTAGCGCGTCGTATATTTTGGATGTATATGTTTATGATACGGGCATTCAAGCGGCAAGATATGGGTATGCCACAGCGGTTGGTCTTTTCAAGAGCGTCGTGGGCTTTGTGTTTATCTGGCTCAGCAATTCGTTTGCGAAAAAATATGATATGGGAATATGGTGAGAATTTCGTAAGAAGGGGAGGCGATAACCTTGAAAAGAACAAAAGGTGAACTGGTTTTTAAAATTTTCAACTTTGCGCTTATGGTCCTGATTTGTCTGTTGACTCTTTATCCTTTTATCAATACGATTGCTTATTCATTTAATGAAGGGCTGGATGCCAACCGGGGCGGAATCTACTTCTGGCCCAGGGTGTTCTCACTGAAGAGTTATGAGAGGATCTTTTCTGACAGTACCATTGTAAATTCGTTTTTAATTACGCTGATAAGGACATTTATTGGCGTGGTGGTGACTACCATAAGCACCGGGATTTTTGCCTACGCATTGTCCAAAAAGGAGTTAATCGGCAGGAATATATACCTCATGATCTGCGTAGTGGCTCTTATCTTTAACGCGGGGCTGATTCCCACTTATATGCTGTATAAGGATTTAAACCTTCTCGATAATTTTGCGGTTTATATTTTGCCGAGTGTGATCAACTTGTGGTACATGATTTTGATGAAGACCTTTTTTGAACAGTTTCCGGCTGAATTGGAAGAAGCGGCGGAAATCGACGGGGCGACAAAGATGGGCGTCTTTTTCAAAATAGTGATTCCCCTTTCGATGCCGATCATTGCTACAATCTGCATTTTTACAGGTGTTGATCAGTGGAATTCATGGTTTGACGGCTTTTTGTATGTCAGTAATCCGCGGTTGCAGCCGATACAGACCTATCTTTATCGTGTAATTGCGCAGTCGCAGGGCTCAAACAACGTAAATACGCAGCAGATGCTGGCGCAGTCAACGTATTCGATCAAGACAATACAGGCGGCTACCGTCGTTGTAGCTACGCTTCCAATTGTGTTTATATATTCCATGTTCCAAAAATATTTTACAAAAGGGGTGATGATCGGAGCAATCAAAGGCTAGGTTTATCATTGTTATGCACAAGGAATGCATCACAGAATTAAGGAGGATGAAAGTATTGAAAACTGTTTGTAAAGCCTTGGCTGTTTCTCTGGCGGCACTGCTGGCGATTTCGCCTTTAGGCGCGTGCAAGTCGTCGAATCAGGCGCAGAGCCAGGCGTCGGGCCAGACTTCAAAAGGTGCCGAAGAAATCAAACCGGTTAAGTTGAAAGCCTTCATGTCAGACCCCGGATTCCAAGCCAAAAATTACGGCAACGATCCGCAGAGTAAAGAGATCATCAAAAAAACGGGGGTTACGCTGAATATTGAAATCCCGGCGAGCAATGGCGACGAAAAAGCTCAGCTGATGCTTGTGTCGGGCAACTACCCGGATATCATGTGGATCAATTCGGGGACAACTTTTGAAAAATATGTTATGGGCAACGCCCTGCAGCAAGTTGACACCATGGCGAAACAGTACGGCTATTACGACAATATTTTCGGGGAATCGATCCCAATGTCCGTATGGAAATATTGGATAAGAAACGACCATTATTACGGTGTCCCAAACTGGACGAGTGAAGACGGGTTCGGCGCTGTCGGCGAAGCGTTCAATCTGCGCAATGATATTTATAAAAAACTCGGCAGCCCAAAAATAACTACCATCGATGACTTTTATAATTATCTGGTGGATGTAAAAAAATTAAACCTGAAGCAAAACGGGCAGGCAGTTATTCCGTTCGGTGTTAACTACGGCACCGGCAGAGATGTTCTGAACACAATAGCTACCGTGGCGAACATCTGGGGTTCCCAGGACTACTTTATGAGATCCCTTGACGCCAAAGACAAAAAAGTCAAGTTCCTGCTGGAAGACCCGAACGTCCTGAAAGCGGTTAAATTCCTGAATAAGATGTATGTAAACGGCCTTATGCCTTCGGACGTGATAACGATGGACGCCAATAAAAGGAACGAAGCTTTTTCAACCGGCGTATATTCAACCTGGCTGACTTCATTCTGGGATCTGTGGACTGCGGATTCCGTTTTGAAAAGCAAGAACAAAGATATGTATTACAAAGCGGTTGCAACTCCGGAAGGCAATCCCGGAACAAAGGCAAATCTTGGCGGGTATAACAGGATCGGAACCGTTCTTATCAGTGTAACGAAAAACTGCAAGGATACGGCGGCCGCCATGCGCTTTATTAATTTCGTGCTTGGCAAAGAAGGGCAGATGCTGGACTTCTGGGGTACGGAAGGCGAAACCTACACAATGGTGGACGGTAAACCGCAGTTCAAGAAAGGGGTTTACGAATCCAAACTGGCAGACTGGTGGGGCTATGGAGCCAAAACCGGCATCCGCTATTGGGATTTTATCCCTACCCAGAAATACAACTATGAAAGGACAGTCGAAGCGCCCGACAGGCAGGCAGACCGCAAAATTGCTCAGAATGCCGGCTGGGATGCTGCCCCTTTGATCTCTATCTATATTGATTCGACAACGGAAGCGGGTATTGCGAATGCCAACATTGAAGGCGCCCTGCCGGATGAGCTGACCAGCATTATCTTATCCAAAGATCCTTCCAAAATTGATTCCATGTACGATACTCTGGTGAAAAAAATGAAACAGCTCGGATCGGATAAACTGGATAAGGCCTGGACGGATTATTACCTCAATCAGTTAAAGGTTACGGCATAAGCACACCGTTTTCAACCAAGAACAGGCAGTGTTATGGCAGATATTTTTGAAATATCTGCCATAGCATTTATAATGGATAACCGCGGGATTCCCAATATGCTGGAATTAGGAAGTGGCCAATACGAAAGAGCAATTTGTTGAAGAGTACCGCAAAGCGAATATAACAATTGACAAAAATGTCCCGTATAAGACGGTAAACGGCACGGATGTTTGTCTTGACGTGATTTTCGGTGAAGATTCATCTGAAAAAAAGCGCCCTGCCATCATCTGGATCCATGGGGGAGCATGGAACGACCATGAGCTGGATAAGCGCTACCGTCCGGATTTGGAACTCATCAAGCTGGTCAAAAAAGGGTATGCGGCGGTTTGCATTGATTATCGATTATCGGACGCCGCCCCGTTTCCGGCACAGATCCAGGACTGCAAATGCGCGGTTCGTTATCTTCGCGCCCATGCGCAAAAATGGAATATTGACACTGAAAAAATCGGGACATGGGGAGAATCGGCCGGGGGCCATCTTGCGGCGTTGCTGGGAACCAGTTCAAACTGCAGTGAATTTGAAGCGGACGACGGTTGGAAGGAATATCCCAGCCATGTGAATGCTGTTTGCGAATGGTATGGGCCCAACGATTTAACTCTTCAAATGGACAAGGACAATAAAACGGTGATGCAGTTTATGGGGAATACAACGGATTCGCTGAAAACAAGGCTGCAGAAAGCAAGCCCCATCTTCTATGTAAATGAAAATACTCCTCCCTTTTTAATCATGCACGGCGGCGCCGATCCCTTTGTCCCGATCATGCAAAGTGAAATCATGGTTCAAGCGCTTCAGGAAAAAAGCAAGAATCCGGTTGAATATCACGTCGTTCCGGATCAGGGGCACGGCTTTTTTAAAGGAGAAGAACCCTATAAAATCGTATATAATTTCTTTGACAGGTACTTATCCCATGGCGGCTGATCAGCTTTTAGCGGAAGGTTGGGCTGCGCAATGGTGAAACAGGAAAGGGCGCCGGTATGGAAATACTGAAAGTTGTACCCCTAAGGAAAAATTTATGGGCCCTCAATGAAATTTCCAAAACCATTATGTATGTGGTAAACGGGCAAAATTATGCGTTGCTGCTGGACACAGGGTTTGGGCTTTCCCCTTTAAAGTCGGTCGTAAACCGGCTGTGCGGGAACAGGCCGGTCATTGTGGTGAACACTCATGGGCATATGGACCATAACTCCGGCAACAACCAGTTTGATTCCGTGTATGTGGGCCGCTATGATGAACCGGAATCACATTCTGCGACAGACAAAAGCCATATCAGAGAAATGTTTTTTCAGGCATTAATCAAGGAAAACTATGATTTGTCATCATGGAATCCAGGCCCCAGCAAAAATGTGCGTACGCTAAAAGACGGGGATGTAATCGATCTGGGCGATTATAAGTTCGATGTCCTGGAAACACCGGGGCATTCGATTGGCTCGATCACTTTATTAGAAAAGAACCAGCGGTGGCTATTTACAGGGGATTTGGTCCTGACCTGGGAGGTTTGGGGCCAGCTCAAGAATTCTTCAACGCTGCGGATATATGCGGAATCTCTTGAAAGGCTGGCGAAACTTGAAAAGAATGTGGACGTAGTATTCCCCGCGCATGGAATACCGGAGAAAAAAGTAGCCGGATACACGGAATATGAACTGCCCCCCGAAATCCTGAGCATATACGCTAAGGGAGTCCGAAAAATCGTGGACGGCCGGGATAAAGGCGTTGAGTATTTGTGTATGTCAGAAAAAATGCGCCGCAGCTATTTTACGATCGGGGGGATTGTTTTTGACCCCGGCAGAATAGGGTAATCAGAATCTGTATCCGAAAGGAGAGTTCTTATGAACCAAACAGAGAAAAAGAATGGACAGAAAGAAACAAATTTCAAACCGGAATCCACAAAAATATTAAAAACGCTTTCCCTGGAGCGGGTTAAAATCGAAGTTGAAAATACCGGCGCAATCGCTTATTTCCTGGATGGCAAGAGAATCCAACGCTCATTTGCGGAAGCGGCTGCCGCAGACGGGAAAAAAATATCGAGTAAAGGTTCCGTACCGGTGGGTATCGAGACTGGGAATTTTACAGATGAAATAGGAGCCGGCACGAAAGTGGAAGTTACGTATGCCGAAAACGGCCTTCAGCTTATTCACCGCGCCTGCCTTTACAAGGGGAAAAATTTTATTACGCTGCAGGCTGTTTTAAAATCGGATTCGGGAGAGGTGGAATCCAACTATCTTGCTCCGGTGGTGACTGGAAGACATCCCGACGACCTTATCCCCCCAATGAAATATCTTTGCCAATGGATGTATATTGCGCCCTATGACAATGAATTCTGGGGGCGTTATGAAATCGCCCCTTTCAGTTCGGGAAGAAAAAGTTATGACGTCAGCGCAGTATGCAGCCGGGACGGCAGAAGAGGCTTGATTATCGGGGCTGTTGATTTTGAAGACTGGAAAAATGCAGTTGCCTGTTCCCATGTCAATTCCTGTGTGTTTACCGGCTATTCGGGCGCTGCCGACAAAGGGACGCATGATGTGCTGCCTCACGGAACGCTGAAGGGCGAAACCGTTTCTTCCGCACGGTTCGTTTTTGGTTGGTACGAGGATCTTCGGCTGGGGTTTGAGGAATACGCGCAGGTATGTTCCGCGGTACATCCGCCGATTCAGTGGAGCAAAACTTCACCTTTTGGCTTTAACAGCTATTCGGGGCTTGGCAGGTTTACCAACAATGAGAATTTTCGTGAAGCCGGGGATTTCGTGAATTCCCTGAAAGATTTTCATGATAACGGCAGCGTTACCTATATCAACGTTGACGGCGGATGGGAATTCATGTTTGATCAAGAAGATTTGAAGAAATATATTGGGGAACTGCATGCGAGGGGGCAGAAAGCCGGCTGCTATGACGCTCCGTTTATCGTATCCGGAGACGTAAACAGGCCGCTTCCCGGCGTAGAAGGAAAATGCTTCAAGGATATCCTGCTGTATAACCCGGACGGTTCCCTCCCTCCGGCCATTGATGATTTTTACGCGCTGGACGTTTCGCATCCCCTCTGGAAACAATATATGCAAAAACGGATCGCACACTGGGTTGAAATGGGGTTCGATTACGTTAAAATCGATTTTCTGAGTTCCGGAGCCTTAGAGGGAGCGCATCAGGATCCTTCCGTCAGGACGGGGCGCCAGGCATATAATAAAGCAATGCGCTTTTTTGATGACGCGCTGTCCTATGAGAAGATCGGGAGGGACTTTTTTATCAGCCTTTCCATTGCGCCTGTTTTCCCGCATGGGTATGGCCATGCCCGGAGGGAATGCTGCGACACTTTTGCCTATCATACGGATGTTGAATATGTCTTGAATGCGCAGACTTTCAGCTGGTGGCTGAGCGGCCCGCTTTACAGGTTTAACGATCCGGATCATCTGGCCTTGTATACAAGCAGTATCTTCCAATTGCCGGAAAGGAAGTACAGTACGCTCGAAGAAGCAAGATCCCGTTACACCACGGGGGTTATTTCCGGCGCCGTCATGCTGCTTTCCGATTACTACGGCCCCGGAAAGAATCCATGTTTTGAAGAGGCAAGAAAACGTACAATTGCCCTGACCGGGAATCATGACATTAATGAATTAGCCAGAAAGGGCCGTCCCTTCCGCCCTTTGGAAATGCGCGGAAATTCGGGCTGCAGCACTTTTGTTTTATCGGAGGATCACGCCGTTTATCTAGCGGTATTTAATCTTGACGAAGAGCCGAAAACGATAGAAATAGACGTAAAGCGCGCGGGAATTCCGCCGGAAGGCAGAGGAATGGAACTTTGGAACCACGAGACTTTTCGGTACAGTAAAAAACTCGCAAGAAACATTGCCGCATATGATGCTGCCGTATTAAAAATATTAAAATAATCGTTTTGTCTGCGGTTTTTATTGATACGAAAAAACAAAAGGAGGCGGCTGCCTCCTTTTGTTTTTTCATGCGGCTGGCTAAGGGGTGTAAAGATGAATAAACATATAGCGAATCACGCCTCACCGGGACTGGAGGGATATCATAGAAGTGCAGAGGTCAAACTATCGGACGAAGTTGGCGTGAAGCAGGCGTCGGCACAGCTTGGAGTTCCGTACTACCCGCTGGCGGAAGTGGCGTCAGAAACGAAAGGCTTATGGGGACCATGCCTTGTCGGTAGCGGAGTCCGCCGCGACGCACCGCTTTCCGAAAACGAGCAGCGGCTGGCGAAAGAAAATGCTGAGCTGCGCCGCGCCAACGAAATTCTCAAGGATGCGCTTGCTTTTTTCGCAAAAGACCGGAAGAAGTAAAGCCGGAACGGCTGCATGAATATGTCACGCTGCGCTGGCTGCAATATACGGAAGATTTACGAAGAAAATCCGGACAACCGGAATTACGGTGTGGGGCGGATTCTGCTGGCATTGGAGCAGCGCGACGTAAAACCCGTCGCTGCATCCCTGCGTGTACAGAAAATTGATCGGCTTGCCATGTACTCGCGTCAGAT
>ENA-UOOE01002277-UOOE01002277.1-fermentation-metagenome-genome-assembly--contig:-NODE-2277-length-14051-cov-119.316019_pt1 | contig 14051 bp, 9 predicted proteins | sample MGYA00245776_ERZ724021 | MGnify/ENA primary metagenome ERZ724021 (study PRJEB28704, sample SAMN03018321) | fermentation metagenome | biome: anthropogenic terrestrial biome; feature: soil...
TTTGAAGGAATTATTAACGTTCAGAGTTCCGGTTCAATAACTTAGGGACACGACCGTTATTTTCCAGCCAGCGAAAAGTTCAGGTGAGGTATCTTTTTGGTACTGTCTTTAAAAGTTAATCAATAGTTAACTTTCTTTTCTACAGGCTCTTTTAAGGAAGGAATGTTTAAGGCTAAAATCTAGTTCTTGCTAAAATCCAGTTCTTATAAGATTTTTTAATTTGGTTTTAAAATAATTCTTTATACTAAACTATTTTAGGTAATACTTTCATTTCTCGTGATGGGTTATATCCAAGAAGGAGAATCCAATCTGACAGAACCAATATATTTCGAGACATGGGTTGGATTTTACGTACCTGAGTTATTGTTAAATTACGGGGTAGTGGAAATTCAAAGGAAAGCAGGAGGTATCCGAAATTAGGCCGCTAATTTTCGGAAATGGAAGAATCCTGGTTTGTGAAGATGAAAAAGGAACTATAAGGGATATTTATTTTCCATATGTAGGGCTTGAAAATCATGGTAACTCGATAAAGGTTGGCATATGCGATCTTGATTCCCTTTATTGCAGCTGGCTTGAAAACTGGAAAATTCGACAAAAATATAAATCCGAGTTTAAGGCAGACTTCTGTAGGCGTCTTCTTGAGACCTATGGAGAGCTTAGGGAAACTCTACAAGGGAAAGACGGTACTCATGAGAGCAACCAGGAAATTCCGGAGGTCTGCAGGGGAGTTGTCTCGAATATAGGAGAAACGGTGTTCGAAAATCCCGAAATAGGGCTCAGAATTACGGTCTGGGAAGCTGTCCATCCTTCGGTAAATGTTTTTTATAGGATTTTTGAGGTCATGAATATCTCAAATAAATCCAAACATCTGCGTCTTTTCTCAAACCAGAACTACAGGATTCTTGAGACCAAAATTGGGGAAACTGCTGTAATTGATAAACATACGCTCATCCATTACAAGCGCGACCGTTATTTTCTGCACGCAAGTGACCCTGTATTTGACCAGTATGCAGTTGGGACTGCAGAATGGAAAGAGTTTGAGGGTACCTGGAGAGATATGGAAAATGACGCTTCACTTAGCGGTAACCCTGTTGCCCACGGCTCGGTAGATTCCACCCTTGGCTGGACTCTTCCAGAACTGAAGCCGGGAGAATCGACAAGGGTACACTACTGGATTGTTCTTGGGAAAAAGTACTGCAGCGTTCTTCAGATACATAAACAGGTAAAGGAAGCCGGAAGAAAAGCCCTCTTCCATCTTAACTTCAATTTCTGGAATTCGTTTATTGAGAGAGTATCCGTCCTCCCGGAATTTTCCCGGATGCCTCAGCTTCCTCAGAATGTCTTAAAGTGCTTTTACAGGAGCCTCCTTGCAGTTGTCTCCCACATGGATATTACAGGCTCGATAATTGCTTCCTGCGATTCGGATATAAAGCAATTCGGAGCAGACCTTTACACCTATTGTTGGCCAAGGGATGCAGCCTGGGTTTGCCTTGCACTCGATAGAGCTCGGTATCATCACCTGAGTACTGAGACATTTGAATTTTTCTCAAAAACCATCACCCCCAGAGGTAACTTCCTTCACAAGTACACGCCTGCTGGAGATTTCGGGAGCACATGGCATCCTATCCCTATGATTCAGATAGATGAGACAGGGCTTCCTCTTTATTCACTCTATAACAACTGGGAGATTGCAAAGAGCGTCTGGACAACAGGCAGATACTACAGAAGGCTTGTAATCCCCACAGCTAACTATCTTGTAAAATCAATTGATTTGGAAACAGGCCTTCCAATTTCGAGTTTTGACCTCTGGGAAGAACGAAAAGGCGTGCATACTTACAGCGCTTGTACGGTCTATGCCGGCCTCAATGGGGCCTATGAACTCTCCCGCTCCCTTGGCGATTATGACAACGCAAACTCTTGGAAGGAAGCTGCAGACCTTATCAAGGCATCGATTCTTGAGAAACTTTACGATGACCAACTAACGCGTTTCCGCCGCTCACTTAACGATCCTACTCTTGATTCTTCGGTTTTTGCAGTCTGGTACTTTGGGATTCTCCCACCCGATGATCCCAGAGTCGTCCGGACAATGGAAGCTATTGAACGCGAACTTAAGCGCCCTTCAGGCGGGATTGCCAGGTATCTTCACGACACTTATTTTGGCTATATGAACAGCTGGATTATCTGTACTCTCTGGCTCTCACAATGGCATTCCGCAGTCGGTAACCTTGATCGCGCCCTCGAACTCTTAGACTGGTGCGCAGCTCACGCCCATCCAACAGGCCTTCTGTCCGAACAGATTGATGACAAAGGAAAAACTCTTTCGGTCCTCCCCCTTGCATGGTCCCACTCAGCATACGTCCTCGCAGTTCTCGAATACCTGCAAGCCCTTGAGGAAAAAGAAGGCAGCTCATGCCCTTATCCGGAAAAATAAACGTCATTTAAATGACCACGAAAATACGGAAGATTCTACAATTTCTGTCCCATAAATCAGTCTTCTTGGCTCAACTTGGTATCTTCATTATAATTCAGCCCTCTTGAGCAAAGCGAAAAGGGCCTCGTGCTCCCGAAGCGAAATTCGGGCAGCGAAAAGGGCCCCGTCCTCCCGAGACAGGACTCGGGTGACGGAGCTCGGGCGTTAAAACATTTTCTCGAAATACATATACCCTCTCTCTTCTTTCTGGAAAGTGAAACCGTGCTTGAGATACATGTCTATCGCTTTCGTGAGGGTTGAATCAGTTTTAAGGACTACGCCTGAGCAGTTTTTCTCAGTAAAATTGAGAGCAGTCCTGAAGAGCTGTTTTCCGTAGCCTTTGCTCCTGAAGGCTTTTTTGAGATAAATACGTCGGATTTCGCACAGATTTCGATCAAGTTTTCGGACGCCTGCTGTGCCTACGACTTTATCATCGACGATTCCCACGAAAAATGTGCCTCCGCTTCCAAAGTAATAATCGTTTATGTCATTGAGGTCGGCGTCTTTTAGCCTGTCGGGCTCAAAGCCATGCTCCATCAAAACTCCAAGCACAACGTCACAGACCTCTTCCTTTCTGGAATCCTCGTATCTCTGGATTATCATTTATTTCACTCCACAGCGGACAGTTCACTTCTTCTTCACCTGTCGGTCTTCAGTCTCTTTTTCAAGGGTTCGAGGTTGAAATTGCTCTGGGAATTGAGATATTTTTCCGGGTTTTTAAGGAAGTCCAGAGAAACGGTATAAAGTATCTCCGTGCCAGTGATAAGGATCTCTTCATCAATATCGAATGTACATGAGTGATTGATTTCCAGGATCTTTTTTTCCGGGTTTCGGTTACCCAGCGAAATGAAAATTCCTGGAACTTTCTGCAAATAACTTGCAAAATCTTCGGCGGCAAAGGTTTTTTCGATTTCAGGGTAGACTGTAAGTTCAGGGAAACTCTCCTGCAGCTTTGAATTTACAGCATCTGTAAACACAGGATCATTCACAAGAACAGGATAGCCGTGTAATATATCAAGTTCGTAGTCAGGGAAGCCTGAAAATTCTTCTCCTGGCTTTGCGTATCTTTTTACTACCTCATCCAGGCATTCCTTTATCGTCCTATCAATAATGTCTGTAGTCTCCCTGTCAAAGGTGCGGTAACTTCCGAGAATCTCTACAGTATCAGGAATTCTATTGAACTGGGCTCCTCCTCGAATCCTTCCCACTCCAATAATATACTTATCCGACTCAAGCTGCTTTTCCAGGGCAGGGTAAAAATTGCTCATAAAATCCGTTGCCATTCGAACAGGATCAATGCAGCTTTCGGGCTTTGAGATATGCCCTCCCTTTCCCGTTAAGATAATTTCGAACCTGTTGGTGCTTGCCATAAAAGACCCAGGACGGAGCCCTACACTTCCGGATTCGTGATTAGTAAAGATGTGCATGCCCATAACCGCGTCCACATCCTCAAGTCCCCCTTCGGCAATTACCCTCTCCGAACCTCCTGGTGGGATTTCTTCGGCGGGCTGGAAGATAAGGTGAACTTCTCCTGGAAAATCCAGATTTTCCTGAAACAGCCTTGCAGCCCCAAAAAGCATTGCCATGTGCCCGTCATGCCCGCAGGCGTGCATTACTCCCTCATTTCTGGAGATATACTCACTATTTCTTTCGGTTAATTCTTCCTGTACCTGCAACCCATCAGTATCGGACCGAAGAGCAATACATGGGCCGGGTAATTTCCCACGGATAGTTGCAAGTACGCCGGTATCCGCAATTTTTCTGGCTTCTATTCCCAGATCTCCAAGGATCTTCAGGATTCTCTTCTGGGTTTCATATTCTTCAAAACTGAGTTCGGGGTATCTGTGAAATTCGCGCCTGAGCTGTATAATCCAGGCTTCAATCGCTTCTGCACTCGGATTCTCTCTCAAAAGCATTCCCTCGGATGTTCTGCATTTGCAGCCTATTCCGTTTATTTTTTCGATAATGCTCAGTATTTTGTTTTACTCCTTCAGTATATATTACTCCTAGTATAATATTACTCCATTTTTTACTTCGTGTTCATTATTTAATAGTTGGAATTAGATATTTGATTCAAGATGAACATGAATTTGTATTTTATAGGATTTGTAATACGAATATTAAATAAGATAATATCCGATAACAAATCATTAACAAATATTAAATATTTATATATTTAACATGTACATACCCATTCAAAAGACACCAAGACAGATATACCTCCTAAATTCGTGAATCAAACATATCTGGGAATTCCTCACCTGTAAGTGTAGACAGATAAGGAATTTTCAGGTGTAAGGACACAGCAAGAAATGTTCTGTTTTTCTGTTAAATTGAATCTTTTTTGAAATAATAGCAAACAAAGGACTGGCCTTTTAATTTGGATATACAGATATTACAGGCTTCGTTCACAATCTTGAGATTACAAAAAGAAAAAAAATAATATTCAGTACCTTTTTCTTTTAACTCACCGGTTCTTCACTTCCATTTCTATATTGGCAAGCAAGATCTCAAGGCCTTCAATTAAATTGTCCCCAACAGGAATACCCTCTTTTACGTAGTAATCGAGTTTTAAAAGGAGCCCGCTAAGTTCACTTTTGTGTTCCAGGGTATATGAACATAGCTTTTTAAGATGTTTGATCAATCCGGGTTTATAGTTACTCTTTGCGTAGAGGAGCACAAGTTCGGATGCCATTTCAACTGCCATAACAACTAGCTTATGAATCTTATCTTTGTTCACCTCAGTTGCAATAAATTCGGATGTGTTAGATAAAGTATCCTCATAGAATTTTTCTTTAAGTATAAGGAGCTCAATGGCTTCAAGAGCATCCATGAAATCTGCTACGTTCTGGAACCTGTTTTCTTTCCTCTTCTCAAGAAGCTTTTCAAATACCCCGTCGTAAAGGGAAAATTCAGGCCTGTGCTCTGAGATTGTCACGGGTCTTATATCAGGGGAGCAGGTATGGAATAGAATTTCTTCCGGATAAGACGCATTATAAGGCAACTCTCCGCAGAGCAACTCGTAAAAAACAACTCCTAACTGATAGATGTCAGTCCTGTAGTCTGGTTCCCCATAGGTCTTCCGGTCAATTTGTTCCGGGGCTGCATACATAAGAGAGCAAGCATTGTGAGAAGTAAAGGAGTTTCTTGCCCCAAGCTTTGCAATCCCAAAATCCGTGATCTTCGGATTAAGGTCGCTCTGGAGCAGAACGTTCATGGGTTTTATATCGCGATGATAGACATTCATAGAATGGGCATGGGAAAGTCCTGCGGCAATCCCCCGGATAATTTTCAAAGCTTCAGTTTCAGACAGTGGTTTAGGGTACTTCCCAAGTTCTCGGACAAAAACGCCATTCTTTTCCACCCCTTCAACATACTCCATCTCCAGGTAAGGTACAGGCAGCATATCGGCTTTATACAACATAACTATGTTTGGGTGACTTAGGTTATACCAAGCAGCAACTTCGTTTATGAAAAAAGAACTCTTGCTCTCATCAATTTGCGGGACTTTGAGAGCGATAACTTTTCCGTCTTCCTTTCTTTTTGCTTTGAAAACTTTTGCAAACCCACCTTCTCCAATCATTTCGAGAGGCTCATACTTAGAAAGTAGTCTTGAAGGGAATCCCCCTAAATGAAAAGTAGCATCTCTCGGAGGCACTACATTTCTCGTATAGGGCTCTTTGTTGCCCTCTTTTGACTTGATAGGCGGTACAAACTCGTTATCTTTCTCATATAAATTTGGCCCGGAAGGTAAAAATTGAGGTGTGTCTCTCCCCCGTTTTCTCTTCAGTTTTATAATGGAAAAGAGCGCAATTACTGATGCAGTCAGCAGAATGAAATTATTGTCTTTAATTCCCAATTTTATTCCATCGAGCTTATTCTCTCGCTCCAATTTATCAATAGCATTTTTTTTGCCTTCCTGAGCTTTTTCAAAGTACGGATCAAGGGAGAAGACTTTATTATAATATGATATTGCTTGTTCATATTGGCCTAAACCACTGAGAGCATTTCCTTTACCACATAAAGCATTTATGCATTCTGGATTCTTTTTTAGCTCGACATCATAATCTAGTATTGCTTCTTGATACTTACCCAAACCAGTTAGAGCATCGCCTTTGCCACACCAAGCATGTATATACTCTGAGTCCAGTTTTGTAACTTCCTCATAGCAAATTTCTGCTTCTTTGTACTTCCCAATTTCATTCAGAGCAACCCCTTTATTATACCAAGCAGCTGTGTACTTTGGGTACAATTTTATAGCTTTCTCATAACACCTTATGGCATCTTTGTTCTGTTTTAATTCTTTAAATGTAAGCCCTTTACTATACCAGGCAGTTGCATAGTCTTGATCCAAATCCAGAGCTCTATCATGATATTGCAAGGCATCTTCTGGTTTGCCTGATTCTCTATAACAATATCCTATATTATTCCAAGCTCTTTTATCATATGGGTCCAGATCAAGAGCCACCTTTTCATAGCATTTTCTAGCCTCATCATATCTACCCAACTTACCAAGCGTATCTCCTTTGCTGTTCCAGGCAACAGTGTACTTCGAATCCAGTTCGAGAGCTCTATCATGATAATTAAGTGCTTCTTCGGACTTTCCTGATTCTCTATAGCAATTTCCTATGTTATTCAAAGCATCTTTATCATCTGAATCCAGTTCCAGAACTTTCTCATAACAGTCTATAGCTTTGTCATACAGACCTAATTTCTCTAAATCACTTGCCTTTTCATTCAAAGCAAATTCCAAGTTATCCACTGCATCTTCATTACTTGGGTCTAGTTCCAGAACTTTCTCACAACAACTTATAGCTTCATCATACCGACCTAACTTATTAAGACATCTTCCTTTTTTAGTCAGGGCCTCCACATTGGAAGGGTCAGATGCTAAAGCTTTATCATAATTAACTAAGGACGATTTATAAAAGCCTAATTTATAATCTCTATCTCCAGCCTGGATTAACATTTGAATATTATTTATACTTATTCGTCTGAGCAAATCCTCATTTTGATCAAAATATGTTTCAGCAGCAACGATCTGAAAAGTAGAACTTAGTAAAAAAAATATAATCAATAATTTGCTATATTTTATCATAAAATAGTTTCGACATGGAACTTGCATCGTTTCCTGATAACTATTCATAGTTTCACAACCCAAAAACTTAACTTCGATTTTGAATTTTGTTCCAATTAACAACCCTAATCTTAACTTGTTTAGGACGTTGCAAAAGTCTATGATTACCAAAATTGTAACTATTCAAATTGACTGGGATGTATTGTGCATAACAAATAACGTAACTTAAGTTCCGTATTTTAGGCGCATAAACGTTTTATGATATCGAAGTATCCACTTAAGTTTAAGCACATATCTTAGTAACAAACTTTTAAAATTGTGATCTATTGACCTTATACACTTCCATTACTATACATATGCGCTTAATATTTAGGCACTAAGCATGTAAATTAAGTCTCTTGATGTTGCTACGGATATCTGAATAGTTGCCGCATTTTATATTTATGAATAAAGTTGCTAATGTAGCAGGGTATAAGATACACTCTTAATAAACTCTTCGATTCGAATTTCAGCAAGTGGTATAATTTTATAATGTCTAGAATTTTTACGATGCTCTCGAGTGAGGTTCAAGAATGCTGTTGTACTAGGCAGAGAAATTAGGAAAAAAGTAAGGCATGAAAATGCTTAGAGTGATAGAGAGAACTATCTTTCCATAAAAATTAAACCAATCACCATTGCTTAATCACGTTAAATTCAAGAGTTCTCCTGCATCATGACGAGCCCTACATCCTTAACGAACTGTATTTTCAAGCTCTTCTCGTCCGCATAATCATAAAATAAAGACTTCAGGAATAAGAAATTCCCAAAACTTTTTACAATGTCCTCAAGTACTACGAAATCGTTCAAGAGGAAACTGTCTTCGATTGTTTTTCTCACGGAAATTTTCAGTTTTTCATTCTTTTCGGTCTCGGTCTCAAGTTCACAGAGCTTTGCAAACTCCTTTGCCACCTCATCATGGGGATTGTAGAGCTGCTTTCCGGTTTCAAGGTCGAGTAGGCAGACTGAGAGATATTTTGAGAGGAAGTTCCTGTGGAAGTTTTCGCTTGAGATGTATTTGCCGACAGAAGCTTCAAACCCGGTGGGAGAGGCCAGGCAAAGCAAGACCCGTTCTCCTTTTTCTTTTGCCTCGTCCCGCGAATCCACAAGGCAGGCATTGAGGTCTTTGAGTTCCAGGGGATCGGTATCAAAACCCACTTCAGCATACTTCTCGACTCTTGCAGAGAAGAGAGCTTTCAGGTTGTAGCGCTGTTTTTTCCCGAGCAGCTTCTTTTCCGTCAAGAAGCCGACTAGGGAGCGATTTTCTGGAAGACTTTTCAAATCTTGTGCGCTCAGCCCGGATACTCCCGCAAAGCGGGAGGTGTCCACCTGCTTGATTTCCCGGAGCTCTTCGACTTTGTAAGTCCTGCTGGAGAAGGTGACTTTATTCCCCAGCCTGTACTCAAGCCTGCCGATAAAATTCAGTTCGTACTGTTTCACTTCGTCCAGCTTCACGTAGCGGGTGCCTTTCCCTTCCGCAAGGGTTTTTTCTGCAACAGGCATTCTAACCTTTTCTTCGACCTGTTCTACCCTGTTTTCAGTCTCATGCTCCCAAGAACCTATAAGACTTTTTAACCAATCGAGTTCCACGACCGAACTGCTTACAGCCAGATTGAGTTTTTCCTTGTAACCGTCCCATTTTTTCTTGAGGTAGTAGCGGAGGGTGAGCCTGAGACTCGGGTCTTCAAGCTGTCCATCCACCCAGGAGTCCATAGACACGTAATAATCCCTGAGAAGCTCAAGGACTTTGTCATCCTTTTGAATAAGCTTTTTTCTTATGTCATCTGCAGAGAGGATCTCAAAGAGATTATAACGTTCAATATTTCGAAAAAGTTTGACTTCTTTATCACTGAAGATATTTGCAGCCCCAAAAAATTCCCCGTTTTCCCGGAAACTTGCCGCAAGCACCAGGAGCGCCCCGTCAAAAAGAGAACAGAAGTGCTGGTCTAGATCCTTCAGAAATGTGTCACACTCCTCATCTAGGTAACTGTCGTAGTTCATCCGGATTTTGTTCCAGAGCTCGACCCTCTGCTCAAAGGCATCGTGCTTTACGGGCATCCCGACTTTGAGCACCCTTCTTGCGGGCTTCAGAAGTTTCTCAACACATTCGATATTTCCCTCTGCAAACAATTTATCCACCTTACCTTCCCAGGAAAATACTTATTTCTTCATCAAGTTTTTCAGCAATAAAATCTACAACATTTCCATATCCTTCGACGCTGACCACAAAACGCAGGTTTCTTTCCTCTTCCTCATCCCTGCGTGTGCAGCCAACCCAGCGAATTTCTATTTGTGCCTGTCCTTTTTTCGTGTAAGCAGTATAGTAGATAGCATTCTCGCGGGAGTATTCAAAACTCGCCCCAAGCTTGCTCATAAGGTAATTCAGGAAGCTCTGCACGGCTTCAAAACGCTCCGGACTCTCGTAGACAAGTTTCCTGCTCTGTTTTTCAACCGCAGGCTCGTAAGGTTCTACCCTGTATATTTCTACCTTTCCGGCATCGGTATCGAGCCTAGAATAAAGATCCTCGATAAACTCGTCTACGTCTGGACCTTCGAAAAGCAACACTGATCCTTTTGGCTTTTTTATTTTTGCCCTGTCGCCCCACCGCTCGACGGTGTAATCTATCCGTTTGCGTTCAGCATCCGAACTGTAATCAATAGTAAACAGATATTCCATCTTTAGAGAGTTAAAGTATTATCACTATATAAATATTCCTCCGTTTTGGAGAATTTAGAGGAATAAACCAATAAATCTAATTCATATATTTAGAAGACAAACAATAATCATCCAAATTGGAGAAATCTTAATATAGAGATAATACTCACAAATAATATGTTAACACTTAAAAGGAAACTAAGCCCTTTTTAGATATACTATTAGAGTTAAAATCTCATAACAAATTAAAGAAGATGAACCTGCTGACAAAGAAGAATTAATTTTCGAATTTGTGAACAGAACAGGTTACTCCAGTGGAATGAGATTTAACAAATAAAACATCGAAATACAATTTACAAAAACTTAGAAAAATGGAAACTGGAAAATAAGATTTAGAATTCAAGAAATAAATTAAGAAAAATTATCAGGTGAAGAGCATGGCACTCAAAGATCTAATGTATTCATTTAAGAAGAACCCGGTTGATAAGCTGAACCCCCGGGACCTCCAGGAAGAGGAGATCCGTCTGAAAAATCGCATGGAAAGACTCAGGAAAGATATCAATAAGATCGAGAAAGACAAGAAGCAAAAGTTTCAGGAAGGAGTGGGGGCAGACATGATTAAAAAAAAAATGCTTGCCCAGGAAATTAAGCAACTCGACACGGAAGCCCGGCTCAAACTCAAAAATTTCTCGACTATTAACAAGCAGCACATGTTCGTCTCAAACCTTATTGTAGTCAAGAAGTACGAACAGGATCTTAAAAAGAATAAGATCTGGGACAAGATCGGCAACATAGGGTCCGAAAACTTTGAAAGCGCTCTTATCAAGACCAACCTTTCAGGTAAAGAATTTGAAGAGGTCTTAAATGATCTGAATAGGGTTTTTGAGATGGACATAACGGAGTTCGAAGCAGGGGAAGATGAAGCCGAAAACCAGCTCCTAGACGCATGGAGCAGTGTGGAATCCGGAGCTATAGATGTGGATGAGGTGGAACAAACCCTTTCCCTTGAAAAAAGTCTTGAAAAGGAAAGGGAGGAAAAAGGACTCTAAGCTTGAAGTTTTAAACTCTAATTTCCAAACTTGAGTTCCGAGCTGAAATGCTAAAATTAAGGTCCCAAATTGGAAAAACTGAATTAAAGGCAATAGGGAGGGAATGGATGGGCATCTTTTCAAAACTATTCGGCAGCAAAGACCCTGTAGAGTCTACCACGACCGAAGACCTTCGAGTTATGGAGATTAAGCTGAACCGCAAAATCGAAGAACTCCAGACCGAGGTCCGAGAAGAGGAAAATGAGATCTCAAAACTTTTTGAGAAAGCGAGAGCCTCCAAATCCAAAAGTGAAGAACTGACACTGGCCAGACGCATAAAGACGATATCCCAAAAGAAAGAGATGAAAACCGCAGCTCAGGCCAAGCTTGACAAGGAACTACGAGCTGTTTCCAACATACTGATCTTAAAAGAGCACAAAGCTGACCTCCAGGCTGCAGGGGTCTGGGAAAAGGTCAAAAAGCTCGAGCCTGAGAAACTTGAAAACTGGTTGGTCACCCAGAATCTGGAAGCTCAGGATAGAGACTCAATCGTCTCCTCAATAATTGATATGACTTCCACAGCCATGCAGATCGGGATCGAACAGGAAGACGACCTTGAAGATATTCTGAGCGCAATCCGGGCTGTCAGGGAAGGAGACCTGGAGCCTGATGAAGCAGAAGAAGCAGTAAATGAGAACAAGGGGTACAGACCAAGGAATCTAGAATAAAATGTTTTTATGTTCTTAATAGCTCCGAGTCACTAGACATTAAGAGGTAAACGAAATGAAAGTGGATCTAACAGGCCCTCTGTACTCTTCCCTTGAAAACGCAACAGAAGAATACAAACAGGCGAAAGCCGGAGGAGATATCGGGCAAGCGAAGAAAAAGGCTCTGGAATGTTCGAGAATCATGAAGGTGCTGGCCGAAAAAATCCCTTCCCAGAAGGATGCCTATTTGAAAAAAGCAGAGAAATGGGAACGACTAGCCGACAATGTGAAAAATACAATCCTGGAAAGGAAAAATGTACCTATAGGTTCTGGAAGGGAAAGCAGGAAAATAGGAAGCGGAACAGGGAACAAGAGAGGGGGAGAGCATGGAAGTTCAGAAGAAGACGAAGTAGAAGCCGGAGACGAATTCATCTCCTACGCCGAATCTCTTATCGCAAAATCAAACGTACGCTGGGATGACATTGGCGGCCTTGAAGAAGCAAAGCTCCTCATGAAAGAGACAATTGCCATAGCAGGTCTCCAAAAACCTGAATCCATCAAACCTTGGAAAGGCATCATGCTCTTTGGCCCCCCTGGAACCGGAAAAACCCTCCTTGCTGCTGCAGCAGCAGGCAGCCTTGATGCCACCTTTTTTGATATCAAAGCTGACAAGGTACTTTCTAAATACTTCGGGGAATCCTCCAAGCTTGTCTCTGCCCTATATTCTGCCGCAAGAAAACATTCTCCTTCCATCGTTTTCATAGACGAATTTGATGCAATCAGCCTCTCGCGGGAAGGCGATATCAGCGAATCCTCACGCCGTCTACTCTCAACCCTACTTTCAGAACTCGACGGCCTACAGGATAAGAAAAGCGACCGCCTTCTGCTAACACTGGCTGCAACAAACACTCCCTGGGATCTAGACCCTGCAGTTCTCTCCCGCTTTCCGCGTTGGATCAAAGTGTCTCTCCCGGACAAAACCGCCTGTAAAGAGATCATCAAGATTCACATCAAAGACCTTGATGCCTCAAAACTTGACCTTGATAAACTAGCCTCCGCCTGCGTTGAAAAATGCTACTCTGGCCGTGATCTCCAGAACCTCTGCCAGCAAGCAGTCTGGAACATGATCCAGCAGGAGAACAAAGACCTGGACAGTCTTGCAGACCTCCCTTATGCAGAACTTAGTAAAAGAAAACTGAATGTAACTCCCCTGAAACACGAATATTTCGAGGCAGCTTTTGAGAAGATAAGGTCTCCTCTGACGAAAGAGCAGCTCGATAAGTACGAGAAATGGGATAAGGAGTTTGGAGGATAAACAATTCAGTAGGTTGAATGATGACTCCACATGCTATTTACAAAAATACTCTTGTACATCGTAAACTGTCAATTTGCCCAAACTGCTAAAAACTTACTAAGAAATATAATCTATTTAGGACTTACGCAGTTGAACAAAAAACTAGTAGCATGAAGCACCAAACTCTCCAAAGTATGATCTTCTTGCCAGGCTCTCATGTGCTTGGTTTTACATCTCAAGTGCGTAACTTTTACTATTATTGAAAATGAAGTTTAAAATCCACTCTTAAATGAAATTTAAATTCTCCTTATCATTAAAGTTGGCATTGGAGGCAGGTAAAATTGGGATTTAAAGATTTCTTTAAAAAGAAAGTTGAGATCTTCGTAACGGACAAAAAGCTAAAAGCTTATGATAACTTCATAGAGGCAGATTCAAAAAATATCGATATATGGAACTCTCTTTATGATCTGGGAAGAAAGGAAGAAGCACTAAAAGCGTATCAAAAAGCGATTGAACTTAAACCAAATAACCAGAAAGCATGGAAAAAGTATGAAAAAGCAATTGAATTTAAACCAGACGACTATGAGTCATGGTTGAAAAAAGGTAATTTTCTTGACGAATTGGGCCGAAAGGAAGAAGCACTAAAAGCGTACCAAAAAGCGATTGAACTTAAACCAGACAATGATGTCACATGGAACAACATAGGTAAGGTTCTTGACGATCTTTACAGAAAGGAAGAAGCACTAAAAGCGTACCAAAAAGCGATTGAACTTAATCCAGACG
>ENA-UOOE01002278-UOOE01002278.1-fermentation-metagenome-genome-assembly--contig:-NODE-2278-length-14049-cov-12.666214_pt1 | contig 14049 bp, 16 predicted proteins | sample MGYA00245776_ERZ724021 | MGnify/ENA primary metagenome ERZ724021 (study PRJEB28704, sample SAMN03018321) | fermentation metagenome | biome: anthropogenic terrestrial biome; feature: soil...
CCCCCTTTGGCACACTCACTTTGCGAAGCAAAGTGTAGTGTGTTATACGCTCTGGCAGCGTTTCCGTTTCAAATGCCAATGCCGCCGCGAAGGGCGGGGACGTTTGAAGCAGAAAGGAAGCGGATATGAATTTGCGGCAAGAGCGTATATGAAAAATGTGAATTAGGAAATTTGTCCGGTTGGAGAACAGGTAATAGATACGGAGGGAGCAACTGTTGTGATAGGAATAAATCCCAATTTTTTAGACATGGAAGCCGACATGTTTGCGGTTCCGCCACTTTTCCAAGTACGTTCATTTTTATAGGTCCAGCCACTTGCAATCCTATGGCTGGTGCTCATCCGATTTACCCACGCGGAAGATCTGTTGTAACCAAAATTTGCAGTTAGCGTTATTGAGCCGACCCAAGTGCCATCGTGTCTAACGGTACTTGTTGCACTGGCGGTTTTTGTCTGTGTCGAAGTATTGGAATGTATACTTTTGCCAGTTTTCGGGATGGAAATAACTGTTCTCATTGTGAATCCATTGCCCAAATCTTTTTCAGACACGCTGACGATTGTTTTATTGTTCTGTTGTGGAACGGTCTCGGCAGCAAAAGAGGGTACGACAAAACACAGGCATAGGGCACTCACTAACAGAAAACTTAAAATCCGTTTCATTTGAAATCTCACCTTTCCTTGTAAATATATGGATTTATCTATGAAGGCACTGCCTTAGATGGAACGCTGGGAACAGAAACATCTGACGAGGTATAAACCGTCACCTTAGTTTCTTCGGTGAATCCCGAATGCATGCGGCCTATGTAAATGACTAAAGCGATTAGTAATACAAGTAAAACGGTGCCACTTACAATGCCAATCCATATTTTCCTTTTACGTTTTCGCAAGTAGGTGTTTAGTACATCAGGTGATATTTCTTCTAAATAAGATTTTGCTACTGATTGCGGTGAACCGAGGCAGGTTTCCAAATCACAAAAGGAAGCGCCGGGGTTTTCCTCCAAACATGCGTCTGAATCATTTTTCAAAACCTGTAGATATTTCTGTCGGTATTTCTTAGGACACATCAAATGCTTTTTTACTGCTTTTCTATATTTCTGGGCAATGGTTTCCATTATTCTATGCCCCCGTCCGAATGTAAAATTGCAGAAATCCCCTTGTTTATCTTGTCGTAACTATCCAACAGCTCCGCAAGATAGCTGCGGCCCTTGTCCGTGATCTCATAAAACTGTCGCAAACGGCCATCTTTTGCGATATGTTTATCCTTGAGCTGCACATACCCATGCCGTTCCATTCGATAGATCACGGCATATGGGAATGAAATAGTAAACACCCCGTTGCTGAGACTTTCTAACTCTGTTGCAACCTCATTGACAAACATTTCATGTTTCTCAAAAAGAAATAGAGTTAGCATCTCACAGGTTGCCTTTTTCATCTTTTCTTCCAAACCTTCTACACTACCGCTGATTTGTTCCATATTAAAACCCTTTGAACATATTTTATACTCATATTTTATACTTATATCAAATAAATATCAAGAAAAATAAATTTGCTATTGACAAATTTATTTTATGATATATAATCTTTTATGAAGAAAAATATTATGCGTATGTTTGGACAATTTTGGAAAGCAGGATTGAGTCCCATGTTTTATTAAAAAGGGTGAAAAATTCCCAAGTCCATAATGTGGTGTGAAATAGGAGAAGAAACCTAAAATTCACGGTCAGTTTTCCTGTAAAAGGAGGTTGTTCAAATGAAGAGGACAGTTTTATCACTTCTGGCAGTATGTGCACTTCTCTTTGGTGTAGTTGGTACATCGCTTCCTGCAAAAGCGGCTGAGATTTCTTCTACATCTCAGACCGAAACTACATATTCTTTTGTTGGCGAAGTGAACGATTGGAACGACATTGCAATCATGTCCAAGGCATGGAAAGACTTTGTCTCCAGTTACCCAAAGAGTACGGAAGCTGAGCAAAATAAGTTTTTACTTAACTTTGTTGAAAGCGGACATCTGCGTCAAGCAGAATCTTCTGAGATAACTCAAAATGGAATTGACGCTAACATTCTTGGATATGGATACGGTGGCGACCTAAATGCTGAAGAAAAGAAACTTGCACTTAGGCATCCGGTTCAAGCTGTGAAAGTTTATAACGCTGCCCAAAGAGCAACGGATCTAACTGTTTCAAATTATGGGCATAATGGATATCAAGACAATAGTGATGCATTTAGGCATTGCCTTTGGAGTGCTCTAATGAAACAGTCGATTGGAACGGCGGCAGCTAAAGAATGGGGAACGGCACATGAAGCCGATTCAAGCGGCGTTGATAAACAAATGGATTTATTTAACAACAATGTTGGGAGATCAATAAATGTGTCAGGGAGTGAATCGAGCATTGTTAATTCTGTTAAGTCATTAGTCAAGTTCGGGAAATTAAGACGAATAGTGAAAAATAAATTGGTTCCAACGGACAAGACTGGATTAAAGTAGTCTATTTCGATAATTTCAGGAGGTCAGTGGATTTATGATCCTCTGACCTCTTTACTATAATTTTTTAAGTAGTAAAATGAAACAAATAAGGAGAGGTCGGTATGATAAAAGTTCAGCATTCAAGGCCGCATTTAATTTTCTTTATACTGTATTCGTTATGCAATTTTGTACTATGGTATTTATCAGATAATGGCGGCCTTTTTATTATGTTAGTTTGGAATGCCTTTTTATCATTTTTACCTGTGCTTTTTTCACAATTTACTGTTTCTTCTTTAAGTAATCATAAGCGTTTTTGGATATTATGGGCATTACTTTGGATTATTTTCTGGCCCAATACGTTTTATATGGCAACAGATATTGTTCATTTTACAGGAGATGCTTTTTTTCAAGTAGTAAAAGGTATTCCCTATGTTGAACAGCCTCAGATCATATATTCAGATAATCTTCTATTATGGTCAAAAGGAGTCATAATTGTTTTAGGGATTTTATATGGAATTATGAATGGAATTAATTCAGAAATGATTTTTGAAAACATCCTCATAAATAAATATGGGAAAGGTAAAAATCTACTATTACGTTTTATATGCTCAATTTTGGGTGGAATAGCAATTTATATAGGACGATTTTTGCGATTCAACTCGTGGAATATTTTTAATCCGATCAGAATAGTGACCGGTTTCCAGCTTTCTGGGCATGAGTGGAGATTCGTCTGTGGCTTTGTAGGAATATTTGCTGCATTTATACTGTGCATATTGAGTTTTGCAAAAGCCTTTTACCGGCAAAAATACAAAATTGATACATTAAGTTGAGATATTTTCTCATCAAGTATTTCTTGACTTTGATTTTTCAATCGTCCTGTTTCAACTCGTCAATAATTCCGCGCTGTTCCAGCAGCCAGCCGATGAAATCCCGTTCCGCCATTTTACCGGCTTTGACCTCGGCCTTGCGCCGTTTTGCCTCGATGCGAAATTCTTTCATGGCCTGCTCCGCCGCCGCGATCCGTTTAGGGTCGGCGGCGTTCTTTTTCATGTGATCCACACCGCGCAGCCAGAACATATACGTGTTTTTGTGCTCCTTCTCATAGTCCAGTTCCCGCGCCTGCTCGTCGAACTTCTGCTTGTTCCGCCGCCCCTGCTCCCGTTTGCATTTCTCGCTGCAAAAGGTGGGAATGTTGGCGGTTCTGGCAAGAAACAGCTTTCCGCAGAGCTTACAGTGTTGAAAGTACAGCTTGTTCGCGTAAAGCTGTTTCAGGCTGTACGTGAGTAACGGCATCAGCGACACGGTGCAGAAACCGTATTCGGAGGTTTCCGTGTCCCCCGCCCACAGAAGGCCGCCCGGAAACTCGTAATACTCACGGTCAAAAAAGTGCATGGGGAATTTCGGGTGGTCGCATTGCCATTCCATAATATCGTTCTTGATGGAGAATCGAAAAGGCAGCGTGAGGTTTTCGATCCTGTCCATGAAACCGCCCAGCAGCTTCTTATCTTCTGCACTCTTGAACCGCTTGGCATAAGCCAAAGCGGTTTTTTGATATTCCTCCCACAGCCGGACAGCAAGAAACTTGTGGGCGAAGTTGTCAGACCGATAGAGTTCTTCCAGATATTTTTGTGCGGCATAAAAGCCCTCCGGCTTCTCTTTGCCGAGGCCGCTCATCAGGCCGATCCGAAGCTGTACCATCTTACCGGCCAGAGGGTCGAAGCAGTCGGCCGGGAAAGAACCCAACGGGCGTTTTGCCGTGGCAAGAATGCCGCTGTTCCTGTTTCCCCGCAGGTATATCCGCACGCTGCCCATGCCGCCCAGCACGACGGTTTCCCTCTTGTTTTCCATGTCGTGATGTATGGCCAACACGCAGTTATCTATCGTGGGAATTTCACATTTTATTTGTCCTTCCATCGTTTTTGCACTCTCCTTGCGTGGGAATTATCTGTTCCATTCTGCCTGTTACCTATAATATACTGCATAATTATGGACAAGTCAAGATAATCCTGCTACTATTGATTCGTAGGTAATCGCAAAATATATTGATGTAGGTAACAACAGAATGACCGTGCGAAAGGGATATGTTCCCCGGGGAAGCAGCGCCAAGACCGCCAAAAGCGAGAGCGTGCCAAAGGGAACGAAACGCCGCCGGGAATGGGGGCAGGAACGGCTTTCGGGGAAAACGGCAAAGCAAAAAATAAAACGCGAAGGAGGACGGAATGAAGGACAAGGAAAGGGTATGCAGTGATGAGGATTTGCCCCTTGTGCTGAATGTGGCCGACATTCAGCGCATTATGGGCATCTCGCGGGTGAGCGCCTACGAGCTGGTACATCAGCCGGGCTTTCCCGCCGTGAAAAGCGGGCGGCTGATCAAAATCGGCAAGCGGGCGTTTTTCGACTGGCTGGAAGGAGGCGGTATGGGTTGTCGAAGCAAATGACCCCGGCCCAGCGCCGGAAAGCAAATGCCTTGATCCGCGCCACCTGCTGCAACTATGACGGCGGCAACTGTATCGCGCTGGACGACGGCGAGGAATGCGTCTGCGTGCAGAGCATTTCCTATTTGCTGATGTGCCGCTGGTTTCTCAATGCGGTGCTTCCGGCAGACAAGGCGCTGTATGCGGAAATCATGGGGCAGGACGTGAAGCGGTGCGCCGTCTGCGGGGCGGAATTTATTCCCCGTTCCAACCGTGCGAAATACTGCGCCGCCTGCGCCCGGCGGGTGCACAGGCGGCAGAAGAACGAAAGCGACCGTAAGAGGCGCTCCCATTCGGACGGTTAGAGGCTGAAAAAGCGCGGCGCTACAGGCTTTGCGGACAGTGTTCCGGCGAGGACAGTATAATTTTACGCTTACCCCCGCAAACGGGCTTCTAATCGTCCGCAGGAAGGAGGGCTCTGATAAATGCCGCAATATGCTATTTTACGTTTTGAGAAGCATAAGGGCAACCCGGCGAGGCCGCTGGAAGCCCATCACGAACGGCAGAAGGAAAAGTACGCCAGCAATCCCGACGTTGACCCCAGCCGGAGCCAATACAATTTTCATATCGTCCAGCCGGAGGGCCGGTATTACCACTTTATCCAGAGCCGCATCGAACAGGCCGGGTGCCGCACCCGAAAGGACAGCACCCGGTTTGTGGATACGATGATAACCGCCAGCCCGGAGTTTTTTAAGGGGAAAAGCGTTAAAGAAACGGCGGCGTTTTTCCAGCGGGCGGCGGATTTCCTCATTCAGCGGGTAGGCCGGGAGAATATCGTTTCGGCGGTGGTTCACATGGACGAAAAAACGCCCCATATGCACCTGACCTTCGTGCCGCTGACAAAGGACAACCGCCTGTCGGCCAAAGAGATTTTAGGCAACCGGGCCAGCCTTTCAAAATGGCAGGACGATTTTCACGCCTACATGGTGGAGAAGTACCCGGAGCTGGAGCGCGGCGAGAGCGCCCGCGAAACGGGCAGGCAGCACATTCCCACACGGGTATTCAAGCAGGCGGTGCACCTGACAAAACAGGCGAAGCGGATCGAGGCGGCGCTGTCGGACATCAATCCTCTCAACGCCGGAAAAAAACGGGAGGAAACCCTCGCCCTGCTGAAAAGATTCTTCCCGCAGATGGAGGATTTTGAAACCGTCCTGAAAAAGTACAGGGCGGGCTTTTCCCGGCTGGAACAGGAAAACGCCGCCCTCGCGCGGGAGGCGAAAGCGGGTAGTGAGAATAAACTCCATGAACAGCTTGAACATAACCGGCTTGAAATCGAAGTCCGGGAGCTTCACCGCATTGTGGACGCGATCCCGGAGGATTTGAAACGGCAACTGCGGGCTCAGGCCCGGCAGGAGCAGAGAAGGGAGGAACGCTGATACGCGATTATCTGAACCATTGTACCTTGAAAATTGAATACGGATTTTGAGAAAGGAGTTCGGATGCAGAAAGACAAAGGCAGCATCCCCGCAGCCGTACAAGGACAGCTTTTAAGAACAGAGGACGGGACGCAGTATTTTATCTGCGGAAAGAGCCGTATTCGGGTGTCGGAGCATTTCGCCGCAGAGGGCAAGCCGCTGGACGATCTGATTGCGGACGTTATCCAACATACCGCATACCATATCGCTTCCTGATGCCGCAACATTGATTGCAGCCCACGCTTATGCTATACTTTAGCCAGCAGGCAAGGTATTGTAATAAGCGTGGGTTGTTTCTTTTGAAGGAGGATATGATGAAACAACCGATTTACAATACCGCCCTCTATTTAAGGCTGAGTCGTGACGATGAATTGCAGGGAGAAAGCTCCAGCATCACCACACAGCGCCTTATGCTCCGCCAGTATGCCAATGAAAACGGCCTGAATGTTATCGACGAATACGTTGACGACGGGTGGTCGGGAACGAATTTTGAGCGTCCCGATTTCCAGCGCATGATAGCGGACATTGAGGATGGTAAAATCAACTGTGTTGTGACGAAGGACTTGTCCCGTCTTGGCAGGAATTATATCCTGACCGGGCAGTACACGGAACTCTATTTCCCCAGCCGGGGAGTGCGCTATATCGCCGTCAACGACGGCGTGGACAGCGCGAAGGGCGAAAGCGAGATTGCCCCGTTCAAAAACATCATCAACGAATGGGTCGCAAGAGATACCAGCCGAAAGGTAAAAGCGGCCATGCGGACGAAGTTTGCGGCGGGCGCTCACTATGGGGCCTATGCCCCATTGGGGTACAGGAAAAACCCGGAGGCAAAGGGAAAGCTGCTCATTGACGAGGACACCCGCTGGATCGTGGAGAGGATTTTCGATCTTGCGTTTTATGGCATGGGCGCGGCCAGAATCACGAAAACCCTGATCGGGGAAAAAGTGCCTACCCCCGCATGGCTCAATTTCCAAAGGTACGGGACATTCGCCCATATTTTTGCGGGACAGCCGGAAAGCAAGCGGTTTCTGTGGACGATTGCAGAAGTCAGGGACGTGCTGAAAGACGAAACCTACATCGGCAACAGCGTCCACAACAGACAGTCCACCATTTCCTTCAAGAACAGGAAGAAGGTACGGAAGCCGGAGGAAGAATGGTTCCGGGTGGAAGATACCCACGAAGCCATTATATCAAAAGACGTATTCCGGCAGGTACAGGGGCAAATCAAAAGCAGGCGGCGGCCGCAAAAAGACAAGACCACACAGATTTTCGCCGGGCTTGTGAAATGCGCGGACTGCGGCTGGTCGCTGCGGTTCGGCACGAACAGTCAGAACAGAACGCCGTACAGCTATTTCTCCTGTTCCTATTACGGGCAGTTTGGCAAAGGTTATTGCTCGGCCCACTATATCCGCTATGATGTGCTTTACGCCTATGTTCTTTCCCGGCTGCAATACTGGTCGGTGGAAGCGGAACAGGACGAGGGAAAGCTGCTGCGCCGCCTGTTAAAGACGGGCGACCGGGAACGCGCCGCCGCGAAGAAAAAGGCGGCGGCGGAACTGAAAAAGGCGCAGAAACGGCAAAAGGAAGTGGACGCGCTGTTTGCGAAGATGTACGAGGACAGAGTGGCGGAGAAAATCACGGAACGCAATTTTTCCATGCTTTCCGCGAAGTACCAGAACGAACAGGCGGAGCTTACGGAGAAAGTCCAAAACTTGCAGGAACAGCTTACGAAGTCCGAACAGGAAAGCTGCGATGCCGAAAAGTGGATCGCCCTGATAAAACAGTACGCCAATCCCGCGGAACTGACCGCCCCGCTGCTAAACGCCCTGATTGAAAAAATTGTGGTACATGAGCCTACCACCGGGGAAGATGGAAATCGGGAACAGGAGGTTGAAATCTTCTACCGCTTCATCGGCAAAATTGATTGATACGTTACCCATTGACGCCAATATCCTTAACTTTGGGAAACCGGGAGTGGGTATCCGGATATAACCATCATTCCAGATTTGGCAAAGTTGTTAGGAATATCCGATAGCGAACTATTGCAGGTTGAAAGAATAGGCAGGGCGCAGAAAAAAAATCAAAGCTCTGCCGCTAGCATTGAAAAAAACGACATGATCGTAACCAACCTGATAGAATATGCGAAAAAATCACAGGAACAAAAACAGGTAAAGGAAAACAGCAAGGCCTTGAGCATTGTTTCGGTTTTGTTTTTGACTTCGGTATTTGTGTGCATTTTATGCAATAGCGTGATTTCTAAAAAGCTTGACTGGTCACTTTATGTTGTAAGCGGCGAAGTAATGGCATGGTTCTTTCTTGTACCGCTTTTGTTGAGGAGAAAACATGCGCTAGTTTTATCACTTGCAGCACTTACAATTCTTATAGTTCCGTTTTTGTTCTTATTGGACTCCTTGGTACCGACGCATAATGTGATTTTCCCATTTGTGTTTCCTATTCTGTTGATTTGTATTGTCAGTTTGTGGGCCCTTGCATTGCTTTTTATATATACAGAAATCAAACACATTTTTTTAATAGCAATTTGTTTTATAATTGTGGGAGTTATAGACAATTTACTCCTGAATCGGTTTTGCCAACAATATTTTCACCTTAACAATGCCAATATTTCTGTATGGATCAGCGCGCTATCCTGCGGATTTATTGCGGTAATTCTTTTTATCGCTGGAATTTCAAAGAAAAGAAACGTTAAGTGAGCCGATAAGCATCTCTGTATATTAGGCGAACCTATCACCACGTTATTTAGAAGGAATATGAGACGCCGACTTCATCGGCCTGCGCCGGGAAGCCGTTGGATGGAAACTGGCGTAACCTGGAAATAAATCCGGCGTTTTTTAATCGCTGTTATGCATAAGGAATTGACAAGGTACGGTAAAAGGCTCATACTGTGACTGCAATATCAAACCCGACCATGCGGTAGTTGAAATGGCAACGGCTTTTACATAGCAGGAAGAAGCAATTATTGCAGCCTGTCAGAAAAGTCACTGCGGCAGCGGCGTGCCGAAAAAGGGATAAAACAAAGGACTTCCGAGGTTATCGTACCAGTTCGATGCGAGCTTCGGAAGCCCTTTTTCTGTATATTCAGCTCATAGCGTAGGCTGCTCATTTCGGATTTTCTTACCCTGCAAAATCGGCAACCGAGGAATAATTAAAAAGTGTGGAAAACAAAAAATTTATTTCCTCATTAGCTTTCCCACCACTTTCCGAGAACCAGACTGACTAATGCTGAACGGTGTAAATAAAGCATACTCCCAAAATTACAGGGAGCGGTGAATAATCTTTTATTGTTACCGCTAATCCAAAGCAACGGGGAAAAGCAATAATACCGTAAGCGTTAAGGGCCAAACAATGCAACCACTTGCTTAAACTACATTTCACAATTTTAGAATATCTATCAGCGAATTAGCAATGGAATCTGCGTCTTTTTCTGTGTTTTCCGCACCGAAACTCACTCTGATAGTTCCTTTCGCGTACTCTTCCGGAACACCGATTGCCTTAATCACATGCGAAATCTGAGTATTGACAGAATCGCATGCTGAACCTGTGGAAATGCAAATTCCTTTCAGATCAAGCCTATGTAGCAACAACTCTCCATCGGCACCTCTGATGGAGATGTTGATACTTCCAGGAAGATGGTCACTATTACCATTCTTAATATAATCAAGATTTGCCGCCGTGAGATTCTCCAAAAATCGTTCTTCAATCCGATGTAGCTTCAGCGCGGACTCTTCCATTCGTTCACAATTTTTCTTCAGCGACGACGCCATTGCAACAATAGCAGCTACATTTTCTGTTCCAGCTCGTTTGCCGCGTTCTTGTGACCCGCCATCTGAGAACGGATGGATATCAATTCCCTTGCGGATATACAGAAACCCGCTGCCTTTCATGCCGTTAAATTTGTGCGCAGAAGCCGAAAGCATATCCACGCCAAGACTCTTTACATTAATTGAGATATGTCCTACGGCCTGCACCGCATCGGTATGGAATAAAGCACCATGTGCATGGGCTATATTACACAATTCCTGAATCGGCTCAATTGTTCCTATTTCGTTGTTTGCCATCATTATTGATACCAATGCAGCATCATCATGAAGACTGGATTCTAAATCGCCAGACTTAACAATTCCATTATTCCCCACCGGCAAATATTCTACCGGCACATGAAGCTCTTCAAGAGAATGGCATGCATTCAGCACCGCATGATGTTCGATCTGAGAGGTTACGACCTTCCTCTTGCTACTTTTGGTAAAGAGTACGGATTTAATTGCCCAGTTATCGCTTTCTGTTCCTCCGGAAGTAAAATAAATTTCTTCCGGATCTGCGCCGATACACTCCGCGATACTTTCACGTGCTGCCGCTATTGCTTTTTTCGCTGACTTTGCAAAGAAATAGGGCTGAGAAGCATTGCCATACTCCTCCATGAGGTACGGCTTCATTGCTTCAAACGCATCTGCATCTAGTTTTGTCGTGGCAGCATTATCCGCATAAATCATCCATTTCACCTGCCTATTCGAACAGCTTGCATCCTTCATCCTTGAACTCCTCGATCTTTTCTTTCAGATCGTCCACTGTTGTGTCAAGATAGGATGCAAGGCAATCAATACAGTAAAAATTTTTAACCTCTAACCCGAGGAGCTTCTTGTTAATACCGATCGTGTTCTTATCAAGGTTGCTTCGTCCGCAGCTCACACAATCAATTTTCTTCATCCGGAATCTCCTTCAGAGAGAACTGCGGCATCTGCTTTGCTGGTTTCCTGTATTCATCAGGGTCAAGAATTTCGAGCTGTTTCTGAATAATAGCCCGCATCTTTATCGCCGGATGCAGGCAGTACTGCATAAACAGATGTGCATCCACATCCTTTACCGAGCGAACATTCGGAAAGAACAATTTCAAATACGCTGTGGTGAGACGCTTAACCGCCTCCACATGCCTTTCATAAGCGCCTTCTGATACCTGTACCAGTCTGTCTACAATAGCTCTATAGCTGATATCATTACGCAGCAAATGCAGAATAGAACAGAAGTATTCTGTATTTAATGCCCAGTTGGAAATTTTAAGCTCCGGTTTCATAGGCGGAATATCCCAGCCTTTTATAAACCCATGCATACGGTCAACCAGTGCACTTTCTTTAAAAAGCGTAGGAAGCTCCGTAAACATGTTCTTATACTCATCCATATTGTTAGTTTCGATATTTCCCAAAAAGACAACGCCTGCGTCAGAGGTCACGCTAAAACCATTGACATCGCATTTGCCACTTTCCATATAGCCTTGGAATATGGACTGCATTTCGCTGACATCACCAAATTGTACTTTCTTTACCTCGTCGATAGCCACGTAATCATGTCCCACAATAAAGCCGGTAGCTCTGCGTGCCGTATCATAGAACATCTTTGCCCTCGTGACTGTCCCTCCATCAACAAGCAGACCGAACTTGCTGATATTGCTGAATACATAAGATTTACCTGTGCCCTTGGGCGCAAGTTCGATAATATTCAGATTCTTCTCTACGAACGGAAGAAGCCTCTTTAACATTGCCAGCTTTTCATGCTCGTCCTGATAACCATCCGGATTGTAGTCCACTGCTCCAAGTAGGATGTCAATCCACTCAGAAATTGTAAATTCAGAGCGAACGTCCTTATAAAAATCCAAATCTATGCTGTAGGGAGTGAAACTCGTAAAGTCTGTCAGTTTAATTTTGCCTGGAATCTTCGGCTTTGCCGTATCATCCGGAGGGCGATATCCCAGTTCAACCACACCCCAGATTTCATTTCCTTTGACAAGCTCGTCTTTCACATTTTCCCAGACGTGAGCCTCAATCACGGTCTCTTTATTATTTAGGCCAAAGTCGGGCAGAGAGAAAGAAACATTTCCAGTCTTTATATCGATGTCAATGTCAATTCTCGTAAGCAACTTTACATGCTCATATTCATTTATGATGCGGTTCTTAATACTCAGCCATTCCTCTTTCCGAGGCATATAAGAGTTAACAAACTCCATCAATTCCTCTACATCAAACTTCCCATCATCGTCTTCAAATTTCTTCAAAACCCAGTCGCGAAGAAATGATGGGAGCTTTAATGTCTTGAGAAAGCTCATTTCTCTCAGATCTTTATAGACGACCATCTCGTCAAAGCATTCTCTGAGTTTGTCAGTCACTGAAGCCCACCTCCTTAAAGAAGCTTTCTTTCACTAAAGTCCGAATTTTCCGCTGTGAATTTCAGACCGGATTTCAGCGGGTTATTATTGTAGTAAACGTCAACGGAATAAGTCCCGGCTTTCTTCAACTCCGGCAGGGCAACAACAAATGTCTGTCCGTCCAAGGATGTGCCTTCGTACTCATTGCTTAAGCCGGAGACACGTATGCTGAGGTTGTCGAGCTTTGTCTTTGAGAAGACTCTGATTGCGGCATCCTTTTTGCGTCTGCTGAATTCTATCTTTTTATCCAACAGGTGAACTTCAATCTCATCAGGTGAATATGTGATCTCAATAATCGGAACAACCACTTCCTCCAATGTCGCGCCACCATGAACTTCTACGTTTGCCGGGCGGCCACCCTTAAATCGGTCATAATTTGCAAGCACCCAAAATCCGTTGTCTTCCGTCGAGCATGATGGCTGCTCATCAATATCGCTCACCGGACAGCATCTTCCTGAATGCTCGCCTTTCGAAGCCATCTCCCATTTATTTTCTTTCTTACTAATGACGCACAAGCGGCTTGCTCCGTGATCTGATATCATCACGGCTCTGGCATAGTCACCATTCATCAACTTGGTAGCAATTTTATCGATTGTTTCCCCGATAATCTCAAGTTCCCGCGAGAGATAAGTTGGAAGCTCATTATTTCTGAAATCAAACTCATCCTCGCCGTGATGCTTAATGTCATCCAGCGCTTTAATCCCATTTTTATCGGGAACAAATGTGGCCCCACCTTCAGCAAAAGATTCAATAAACTCTTTGTTAAATGAAGTGATCGAAGGCAATTCACAATGGCATAGCGTCGCATATGCCATTAACTTTTTAAGCCGACATTTCTCCATTATGTAACTGAGGTATTCCGCACCCATTGCATCCATGAAATATACAATCGTTCCCTGCTTGGGAATCACATCTATCTTCTCACTCCTTGCAGGAAGGATGAGATTAAAGTCCCGCTTTTCTGCCTGCTCATCGACCACTTTCTCAAATTCGGGAAATACCCGGTTGACAACCTTCTGATATTTGTAATTCTGAAAATAGGAATCAAGCAGCGCATTTCTATACCGATACGGCTGGAGATAGAAATACAGCGCAGGATATACATTTTTCAGAATTACCATTATCTCATCGCGCTTAAACTCATCTGCATATCTAGAAAGCATTTCAAATATAAGGTTTCGCTCGGCGTTAGATGCGTCGGTGAGATAATACAGGACATATTTCCCTTTACTTTTCACCATGGCGCAATAATCCGCTACTTCAACATCGGGATTACCGAACGATTTAATTAAGCTTTTGCGTTCAGCGTAACGTCTCCAGAAATTCCTATCATCTGGCGTTAATGACAAGATGCTTCTGAAGACCCCCCGTATGAGCATGGAGCTTTTCTCGGTGTCTTTGACAGCTTCACTGAGACACCAGTTATTCTTCACGCCATAAAGTTTCAGCGCGATAAAGTAGAGCCACTGTTTATATGAATCAAATGAC
>ENA-UOOE01002279-UOOE01002279.1-fermentation-metagenome-genome-assembly--contig:-NODE-2279-length-14046-cov-4.247373_pt1 | contig 14046 bp, 15 predicted proteins | sample MGYA00245776_ERZ724021 | MGnify/ENA primary metagenome ERZ724021 (study PRJEB28704, sample SAMN03018321) | fermentation metagenome | biome: anthropogenic terrestrial biome; feature: soil; material...
AATTTAGTAAATAAATTTTTTAAATTAACTATTGACTTTTACTAGCTGGTCTTTAATTTATCTACCAGCGTTTTTACTACTTGTTCTGTACTTCCATGGAGCAGCTCACCACCTGCTCTCTTTGGCGGAGGGAATATGCGGCGAACTGAAGTTGGAGATCCCTTAAGCCCCAATTGAGTCAAATCAGCCTTAAGGTAATCAATCCCCCAGACTTTTGATTTATAACGTGCTGCTCTAATCATATTTGGCAATGGTGAAAAGCTTAACTGATTAATATTTTTTTCAATAGTAATCAGGCAGGGCATTTCAGATTGAACAACTTCATACCCATTATCAATTTTTCTATATATTACAATATTGTTTTTATTAATATTTAAAGATTCTATTTTCTCAACATAAGTTAACTGAGGTATTCCTAACCGGCTGGCAATTCCAGGACCAACCTGGGCAGTATCACCATCTATAGCTTGTTTACCGCAAAATACCATGTCAATTTTTTCTATATTCATTATTCTCTTTATACCCATTGCAAGTATATAACTAGTAGACAGTGTATCTGATCCTGCAAATGAACGATCTGAGAGAAGGTATCCTTCATCTGCCCCCATTTCTATACATTTTTTAATCACTTCCTGTGCCTGAGGTGGACCCATAGATATAATTGAAACTTTACCTCCAAATTTATTTTTAATTCTAACTGCTTCTTCAACTGCATGAGCATCATATGGATTAATAATGGTAGGTGCACTAGATCTATCCAGAGTATTGGTTTTAGGATCTATTTTAATTTCTGTAGTATCAGGCACTTGTTTCACACAAACTAAAATATTCAAGAATCATCAGCTCCTTATTTTATAACTTAAATCAAGTAATTTATTTTCAGATACCTTATTCAATATCTCCTGTCTTACGGGTATATAATATAAATTCGATGTGAAGATGATATGAAGATCTAAATAAAACTTTAAAAAACTAGAAAACCTGAAAACCAACGCTTTTCTAGTTTTTTATATATTTTTTTCAGTTCTTCATATTATCTTCACACTAAGTTTATATTATATAGGCGTTGATACAGTCTATCATTAAAACCTTAATTAAAGCTAGTAATTATTAAGTATTTTAAATAAAAAGGTGGTGAAATTATAATTGAAATTCGAAGAAATGTATATACCCATAAATAAAGAAATATCCTCTGTAGAACAGGAATTAACAAATATATGTAAAAACTTTAAAGCAGGTTCTTTACAAGAGATTTTAAATCATTTTTTTAAAATTCCAGGCAAAAAGCTACGTCCTACTTTAGTACTATTATCCTCAAAAATAATTAACGAACAATTGCCGCCAAAAACTTATCATCAATTAATTCAATTATCTGTTGCCCTTGAATTAATTCACAGTGCAAGTTTAATTCACGATGACATAATTGATGATGATTTCCTGCGGCGTGGACAAAAAACTTTAAATAAAGTATATGGAAGGAAAATAGCAGTACTAGCTGGTGATGTTATTTACTCCCATGCCTTCTATATTGTCACTAACTCATTACCAAAAGAATATGGAAGAGAAATAGTTAAATTAGCAGAAAACATGTGTTCTGCAGAAATACTGCAAGCAAAAAATACTATTTCTACAAAGGAAGTATATTTAGAAATTATTAAAGGTAAAACAGCATTATTCATGGCAATATGCTGCAAGCTAGGAGCTGCTTTGGCTGGAACTTCAGGTGAAGCAGCTGCATTACTAGAAAACTATGGTTTCAACCTAGGTATGGCCTATCAAATAGTAGATGATTATATAGATGGGGACCAGGATACTGCTCTAAATGTAACTCTTGAGGATGCACATAATTTTGCTAAAAATTCACTAGATTTAGTTAAACCATTTAAAAACTCTTGTTATAAAGAAACTTTAATAAATCTAGTAAACTACATCATGAATTTTTCACATTCCAAAGTAAGTAATGCTTAAGGTGATTTGAGATAATTACAAAAATAATCAATAAAATTGAATGAAAGAGGAGATTATAAAATGAATCAAAAAATAACTAGAAGTGTAATTTTAACCTTAATTTTCAGTTTGACATTTTCAGTACTTGTATTTGCAAGTAGTGGAGGTAAACAAATCCATAAACAAGTTGATAGTATAAATGCTTCAATTATGTTTAATAGTGAAGAAGTAAAGACAGGAAATAATGATTTTACAATAATGTTAAAAGATAAAGATAATCAACCAATAAGTAATGCTGATGTAAAAGTTACAGTTGGAATGGATGGCTCAATGGACATGAGTTCACACGACATGGGAGACTCTAAAACAATGTCTACCGAATTAAAAGAAGGCAGTGAAAAAGAAGAATATGTGGGAAGTGCTAATTTTACTGATAAAGGCACATGGAATGTAAAAACCATGTTTACTGCAAATGGACAAGATAAAAATACAATTTTTAATGTTGATGTTGTTAGCAGCGGACCTAATTGGTTTATAATTGGAGGCTTCTTAGGAGCAATTGTACTTATTATTGTTATTGCAGCTTTAAAAAAGAAAAAAGCAAAAAGTGCATAACTCCAAAGGAGGTATATTATGTCAAGTCATAATGATTGCCAAAATAAATCAGGCAAACAAGACAATATAAATTTGCTGAATAATAAGACATTTACTAGGTTTATAAAAAGTAAATGGTATCCAGGAATATTTCAGCTACCGGTAGCACTAATCTTTGCATTTATTGTATTTGAACTCATTGTCGGTCCAGCAGAAGCACATGACAATTTCGGTACTGCAGGAACATGGGTATTATGGTGGCCTTTACTACCTATAATTTTACTTTTTTTAGGTAGATTTTGGTGCACAATTTGTCCTTTTGGAACTTTAAATGATGTGGTACAAAAATTCGTTGGAAGTAACAAACCTGTTCCAAAATTCTTAAAAAAATATGGCATATGGATTATTGACGGAATATTTCTTATGATTACCTGGAGTGATCATATTTGGGGCATTGTAGAATCACCACGGGGTTCCGGAGTTCTTCTTTTGATGATTACCACAGCTGTTGTACTTTCTGGTGCACTCTTTGAAAGAAGAACATGGTGCAGATATTTATGCTTTCTAGGAGGTTTATCTGGTAACTATTCCAGAACAGGTATGCTCGAACTGCGCGGTACTCCAGAAAAATGTTCAAAATGTAATGTTGCAGCTTGCTATAAAGGAGGAAAGTCAGCTCCAGGTTGTCCTATGTTTGAGTTTCCAAGAACTATGGACACCAGTGCCCAATGCAATTTATGCGGACACTGTATAAAAAATTGCCCTAATAATTCAATCAGGATAACCCCGCGTGTTCCAACCAAAGAATTATGGTTGGTTAAAAAACCAAAGTTAGAGGTTTCTTTCCTGGCAATCGTAATTATGGGTATTGTATTTGTACAAAATATAACCATGCTTAATATATGGAATAGCATCTTAAAATGGCTGGAAAATGTCACTGGCACAACAAGCTATTATGTAACATTCACTGTAACTTTCATTATAGCAATGTTAATACCTATTTTACTACTTGCTTTTACTAGTTTATTAGCAAAAAAATTTAATGGTGCTTCACTTAAGGATAATTTCACCAAATTCGGATATGCTATTATTCCTTTAGATATGACCGGACATATTGCACATAACCTATTTCACTTACTTGATGAAGGTAAATCAATTGTTTACACAGCAATGGGTGTTTTAGGAATGCAGATTCCCAATTCCTCTGCAGCAATGCTAGATACTTCAACTATTCAAGCGCTTCAGTATATATTAATTTTCCTAGGAACTATAGGTTCAATCTATACTGCATATAAAATGCCAAAAAATAGCAAAGGTGATAAAAAGCCCCTAGGCACTTCTGCTGTTTATACAATACTAATGTTATTCTTAGCGGTTATAAATATAATTTTATTCTCAATGCCTATGGCAATGCGTATGTAATTTGATTTTCATTTGGAGAAGATTATATCTTCTCCAAAACCTATCAAGGAATATTAGAAAGAAGGGAAAAAATGTTAGTAACAAAATTTAAAATATGGTTTAAAGCTGTAAGACCCTTTTCCTTCACTGGTTCCATAATTCCCGTAACCTTAGGAGCCATATTTGCAATAAAAGAATCAAAATTTCAATTGGGATATTTTATCTTATCACTAATTGCTATTGTTTTATTACAAGCAAGTGCCAATTTACTTAGTGACCATGATGATTTTAAAAATAGAGTTGATACAAAAGATTCTTATGGTTCAAGTGGTGTTATACTTAAAAATCTATTGACGTCAAAAAAGGTATATACAGGTGGATTTACTTTATTAGCCTTAGGAGCTTTTATAGGAATATTTCTATCATATAAAAGAGGATTATTGGTTTTGTTAATAGGGTTAATAGGTACTCTAGCTGTATATTCATATACTGGAAAACCTTTATCTTTGAAGTATAGAGGCTTAGGTGCTCCCCTTGTATTTTTAACATTTGGTCCTTTAATGTTAATAGGCTCCTATTATGTACAAGCACAAAATATAAGTATGGAAGCATTTTTTATTTCCATACCTGTCGGTTTATTAACTACCGCAATTTTACATGCTAATGATATAAGAGATATACGTTACGATAAAAAAGCGGGAATAAAAACTTTATCTATAATAGTTGGAAAAAGCAGTGCCCAAAATATTTATTACAGTTTTGTAATTTTATCATATGTTTCTATAATAATAATGTGTTTTTATAAAATACTTCCAATTTGGAGTCTATTTTGTTTAATTACTATACCTACAGCCTATAAAAATATAAGAAAGTTATACTCTGTGTCAGATTCGCCTTCAGGTATAGTATCCCTTGATAAAGATACCGCACAGCTTCAAGGACAATTTGGTATTATACTTATTCTTTCGCTGTTAATACCTTTCATTGTAAATTTAAGGGGGTAAAATTTTGGAGAGAAATAATACTAAATATTTATTTATCACAATATTGATTGCCGCTATTTTATGGTATGTAATGTTTGTAATAAAACCTATTAACTTCTGGCTGGAGATGAGTTTATCTATTACTTTTTTAGTATTTATATCGTTAATTATAGATAAAAAAATTGCTAGAGTAGATAAAATAACATTAAAAAATATTGTAATTGGAGTTTTATCAGCTATATGTTTGTATATGGTATTTTATATAGGCAACATTATATCTGGTTATATTTTTCCATTTAAGAATGCACAAGTGTTATCCATATATAGCATTAAAACACAAGGAAATCTTTTATGGATTAGTTTATTACTTATCTTTATAATTGGACCATGTGAAGAAATTTACTGGCGTGGATTTATTCAAAATACACTATCAAAAAAATTGGGAGAAAATAAAGGGTATATTCTAACTGCACTTCTGTATGCAGGAGTTCATGTTATTACTGGAAACATTATGCTTGTCATAGCTGCCCTTGTCTGTGGAATATACTGGGGATGGATGTACAAAAAGCAAAAGAGTCTCTCCAGTGTAATTATATCTCATGCCATTTGGGATTTAACCATATTTGTTTTACTTCCTATTATGTAAAAGAAGGGATACCTTATGAATAATAACACTAATGTATATAATATTTTCTCATCTATTGCAGATAACTATGATAAGCTTAATACTATATTAACATTAAATATTGACAGCTATTGGAGAAAAAAGCCATTAGACTATGTAATCTAAATAAAAACCATAAAATATTAGATGTATGCTGCGGAACAGGTAAAATGATAAAATACGCCTGTAAAACTGTAGGTAAAAATACAGAAGTTATTGGATTGGATTTTAACAAGAAAATGCTTAGTGTGGCAAATACCAAGCTTAATCAATCTATTAAAGATTACAAATTCAAATTAGTTAAAGGAGATATGTTAGAGCTTCCCTTTGAGGATTTAAGTTTTGATTGTATCACTGTTGCCTTTGGCTTAAGAAACGCAAAAAATAAATTAAAAGCCTTATCTGAAATTTATAGAGTTTTGAAATCAAATGGAAGGTTGGTTTGTCTGGAACTGTCAAATTCATCACTTCCTGTTTTCAATAGTCTGTATGCAGTATATTTTAATTATATGCTGCCCATTATGGGATATTTAGGTACAGGAGACAAAACTGCCTACTATTATCTTAGGGATTCAGTAAATAGCTTTATGTCAAAAACTGAACTTCAATCTGCTTTCCAACAGATTGGTTTCATTGATACTGGTTATTTATCCCTTACAGGGGGTATTGCTGCAATTCACTACGGAAACAAAAAATTACTGTAAAGACATCTCTAAAAAAAGGTTACAATATTTTGGGATATTGTAACCTTTTTATTACTTCACAGGTATGGATACTTTAAAAGTTGTACCCTTATTCAATTCACTTTCAACGGTTATTTTACCTTTATGTACCTCTACTAAGGATTTAGTTATTGTAAGCCCTATTCCTGCTCCCCCTGTAAGTCTGTTTCGTGATTTATCAGCTCTGTAAAATCTTTCAAAAATATATGGAAGATCTTCCTTTGGTATTCCCTGTCCATTATCTTGAACTATCAGTTCAAGATAATCATTTTTATTATGGGCTTGAATTAAAACCTTACCGCCCTGTTTTGTATACTTTAAAGCATTTGAAACTAAATTTATTATTATTTGGCTTATCTTATCTTTATCAGCACAAATGAATATATCTTTACTATTAAAAATAAAGTCAATTTTCTTACTTGCATATTCATTTTGAAAATTAAGCATAATATTTCCAACTACTTCACTTATATTGAATTTAGATTTATTTAATATGAGATTCTCTCCTTCATACTCAGCAAGTTTTTCCAAATCACTTACCATACGATTTATCCTCATTATTTCTCCATGACAGCTGTTAATTCTATCTTGTGTGGGCTCCCATACTCCATCTAATATAGCTTCCATGTGACTTTGCAGTGTAGTAAGAGGTGTTCTAAGTTCATGAGATACATCTGCAGTAAGCCTTTTTCTCAAATTTTCTTGGTTTTGCAGTGTTTTTGCAAGATTATTTATTGTAGATGTAAGATTATTTATTTCAATAATGTTAGAGTTTTCATTAATCCTGGTACTGTAATCACCTTTTGATATTTCTTCAGCAGTTTCTATAACACGTAAAATTGGCCTGCTCAAACCTCCTGCCATAATTACACCTAGTATTAAAGCAAAGGATAATGAAATAATTCCCACGCTTATCAGTATTTTATTTAAAGTACTTAAAAACATCAAATCCCTATCACTATAGTAAAAAGGGCCATAGTACCCAATTATGGCAGTACCTATTTTTTGAGAATTTTTCATTAAAGGGTATTCATCTTGTTTATAGCTTCCTTTCCAATTTGGATAAAGCTTTATCATATTTTGTGACATATGATCAAGCATTGCCTGACACATACCGTTATTATATGATGTTGCGTTCCAAATTGTTTTGCCTGATAAATCTTTTACAGTGAGTATGATTCCATTTTCAAGTGCATTTATACCAGTGCTTTCTATTACATCTTTGTTCCATCCATGGCTGCTGTACAGCTGAACTAGAGAATTTATTATATTCTGGCTCGTATGTTCATGGGTCTGTATAACGTAATTTTTAAATTGTTTCTCTAAGAAAAAGTTGGCCAGTATACTAATTAAAACTACACAAATTAGTGCTACAAGCATATATGAAAAAGACAATTTTCTTCTCAGGCTTCTTTGCATACTATTCACCGCCAAACCTATAACCAACTTTATATACGGTTAAAATGTATTTAGGTTCTCTAGAATTATCTTCAATTTTTTGTCTTAAATTTTTAACATGAGCATCTATAATTCTGTCAAATCCATTGAAATCTTCCTCAAGAGCTAAATTTACTAATTCCTCTCTAGTGAAAGTCTTTTGAGGATATTTTACCAGTGTCATTAATATATTATACTCACTAGACGTTAAATTCACAGTTATTCCATTTTTCTTTACTTCATGTTTGGTGTCATTTAATACTAAGTCTCCATTATTAAATGATAAAATATTTGAAAGTGGTATTGCCTCTTCTTCAGTTCTTCTTAAATGCGCCATAACCCTAGCTACCAGCTGTTTAGGACTAAAAGGCTTAGTTACATAATCATCAGCTCCAATATTAAAACCTTCCAATACAGTTTTTTCATCAACTTTAGCAGTTAACATAATTATTGGAACCCTGGATTTTTTCCTTAACATTTTGCATATATCTTCACCAGATATATCTGGCAGCATTAAATCCAATACAATTAATGCAGGACTAATCTTTTCAAATAATTTCACCGCATCAGTACCATTATAAGCTGTATGGACTTCATATCCCGCCTTCTCCAAATATGCTTTTATAACATCTACTATTTTTTGTTCATCATCTACCACAAGAATTTTCTTTGGAGACATCACATTACCACCTTCCTCAAATCAAGTGATTCTTAGGTTCAGGTGGAGTTTGCTCATGAGAAATGCTTTTCTCCACCTGAATCTTATTAACAGTATTCTTAGTGTCTTTAGCACTTAGATATCCAGGCGCGTAGCAGTGCTTATCCCCCCACTTTAAAGAAACTGGGGGTGTTAGCAATGGTAGCGTTCGGATAAAAGATTAATATAATAATTATATTAATTTTTTATGTAGAAATTATGAAGTTAAATCATTCATATAATATAATTGCTTTTTACCCTTCCGCCACATGATATAAAGTATCAAAACACTTACCATACCTACAATAACATCTCCTGTTAAAAAAGCAATATTAGATGATGTAAATATTGACATTATATATGGGATACCATCCCAAAGTGCATGGAGTATAACTACAGTTATATATGCTTCAATTACCCTTATATTTATTTTAGTATTTCCACGAGAACATTGACTTACAATAGTGCCCCCTAATATTGCTGTCCATGTACCATGACCTAGTGGAGATAATATTCCTCTTAGCAAAGTGGTATATACAACCAAAGATAAACTACCTCCACCTCGTAAAAAAGTTGTAAAAACATATCCTGAACTTTCTAAAGCTGCAAAGCCCATGCCAGCAGCAGCACCCAGAATAATTCCATCTATCCTCAAACTATTACATCTATGTCTTATTAAAATCAGAACACCAATAATTTTTGTAAATTCCTCAATGATGCCAACTATAAGTACAGATTTTAAATCAAGACTATTTATAAAAATCGGTTCTATTATTCCTGCTGAAAAAGTTCCTAAGAACCCTCCATAAAAAAAGCTTACTAAAATGTCTATCATCCTTACCCTACTAAAATAGCGTCTTTCATAAAAGAATGCCACATAAGTCACTGGTATAAGAAAATTTCCCAGTATAACTATAGCCGGAAATATATTGAGATTATCTGTAAATATCAAAACTGCTAATCCAATGATATAGGTTACAAAACCCACCAAAAGTAATTTATACCAATTATATCGTTTTTTAATTTTTTTATCTCCATTTATTGGTACATGTTTCTTCATGTTAGTATATCTCCTTTATTTTTATTCCCCAGTATACTTTCTTTTTTAATATAATAAAATTATTATCTACTTTCATAGAGAGAATATACTAAATTACTTTAAACAACTTATATATAATATTATATTATACTTTCTTCATATCCATTATTATACTGCCAAAGGTTTTCTTTGGAGATATCACATTAACACCTTCCTAAAATAAAAGATTAATATAATAATTATATTAATCTTTTATGTAGAAATTATGAAGGTAATCTTCACCTGAACCTAAAAATCACGTTTTTTAATCACATATTACTAGTACCTTAATTAGAAATAAACCCATCCATGCATACATCATATTTTCCCATAGGAACCTCATCTAAAATCTGAAAACTATAGGCAAGTCCAATTTTTTTTGAATCAGTTCTAAGTTTTTTTAAAAATCTATCATAATATCCCCCGCCATACCCTACCCTGCCGCCGTTTTTATCAAAAGCCAGCCCAGGTACATAACAAATATCAATAGATGTTTCTTTCACTTTTAAATCTATATTTTGGGGTTCTAATATTTTATAGGCTCCCTCTTTTAATTCATTGAAATCATATATTCTAACAGCTTCCATATAGCCCTCTTTATATATTACTTTAGGGACACAAATCAACTTTCCATCTTCTAAAGCCGTCTTTATTATATTATGGGTATTCACTTCACTTTTATAACTTACAAATATAAATATACTTTTTGCTTTATCATATTCTTCACTTTTTATAACTTTTTCAAATATTATACTATCCAACTTTTCTTTTTTCTGATTACATAGATTATCTCTTTTTTCCATCATAATTTTTCTTATATAAAACTTATTCATCTCCACCATCTTCTTTTCTAAGTTCTTGTATTCTTTCACTTATTACATCTACTGGAGTTACATTAGATACAAGACTATACCTATAATTTGCTGCTGCAGCCTCTATTATAACAGCTAAATTTCTTCCCGGTCTTATAGGAATTTTCAATTTTCTCACAGGCACATTTAATATATTCATATATTCCTTATCTATACCCAATCTATCATAATTTTCATCTTTTTTCCATTGTTCCAAAGATATCACCAAACCAATATTCTTTGTTTTAAGCACAGAACTTAATCCATAAAGGGCAGAAATATCAATTATGCCCATACCTCTAACCTCTATCATACCCGAGGTGATGTATGGGGAAGTTCCATTTAGCACTCCATCTATTTGTTTTACATCTACTGCATCATCAGCAACCAGCCTATGTCCTCTCTTTATAAGTTCTAGGGCAGTTTCACTTTTTCCTATACCGCTTTCTCCTGTTATAAGTATACCTATACCGTACACATCCATTAAAACACCGTGAAGTCTGGTTTCAGGAGCCAACTTAACATCCAGATAATTCATAAGTCTGTTTATAAATCTTGTAGAGATATTATTAGTTCTAAGTATCCATCTTTTATTTTTAATAGCACTTTCTAAAAATTCCTTGTGAGGTATTAGCCCTCTAGTAATTATAGTACCTGGATTATCAAATTCAAAATATTTTTCCAATCTTTTTTTTCTAAGCTCTGGCTGCATAGCATCTAAAAAACTCCATTCAGCTTTTCCTACTATCTGAACTCTCTCATTGGCATAGTAATTATAAAATCCACTAAATTGAAGTCCCGGTCTATTTATATCACTTACATTTATTTCATTTACATTTTTCCCCTTATTTATAACCTCTAGTTCTAAATCCTTTATAATATCTTCTATTGTTACTGACATATTTTCACCTCTTAGTTCAGTTATTAATTTAACTTTATTTTGTATAAATTATTTTATATTGTCAACCTTTTTATAGATTCCAATATTAAAATATAACTAAAACTTGATAAAAGCTTTACATTTTTTATGTGAATACTCATTGTTGATTTTTGTATTATATTGTATATTAATGACTAATAAAAGATGCGTTTATTTATCTATTATCTGTTAAAATATATAGAAGTAGCAAAGTTTTTTCCTGGGGGAGTAATGTAACAATGAAAACTTATTTAAAAAATTTAGACATAGAAATAAATGAACTAAAACAAGCTTTATACATATTAATGAAAACAAGAGAGCTTACCGATGATATAGTTGTTAAATGTAGTAAAAAATTAGACAAGTTAATTTTAGAGTACCAAAAAAATAATTTAAAAAATAAAACATAGCACCTACAAGAATAAAAGAACAGCATAAAAACCATACTGTTCTTTAATTACATCTACACTATATTATATACATTATATTATATTTCCTTTAAATTTAAGCTTAAACTTCTAGTAAGTATCCCCACAATAACTGCAGCAATAATTCCATCTACCATATGATGAATCAACGTACCTGCTCCTACTACTACAAGTACTTTATACATAGTAAATCCAAAAGGTATTACAGCTATGGCTTCAAGTACGGCATGAATAGGGGAAGTAAGCACTACTACTTTTCCAAAAGAAACTCCTTTTTTCAACATATAGGCACCTGCTAGTCCAACAAATATATGACTGCAAGCTCTAGCCGCTATTACAGCCGGTGAGGTTATTAAGAACCCAATAGCAGAGCCTATACCTACCATTACTGCCGCAAAAGGGCCTAAAAACATAGATAAAAACATAGGTACATGAGAAGCTAATGTGGCACTAAAAGGAGGTATTTGTATCTTTAAGAATCCAAAAGTAGTAGGAATTATAATAGCTAAAGCAGTTAAAAGCCCTGCATAAGTAAGTTTTTTTATATTGTTATTCATTTTTTCTCCTCCGCAATAAATGTATATACACTAGTATACTCTACTTCATTGCATATGTAAATAAAAACACCTCAAAATTTATTAAATAAATATACTTCCTTATTTCCCATACCGTCAAATATTACATATCCCTCTGTTTTTTCCAATACAGATGAAAGCAGTAGTTTTTCTATGTTTATAAAAAATTTTTCCATATGATATTTTTCCGATACCTTTATACTCCCCTTTCCAATTTTTTCTTTTATATACTTTTCTTCCTTCTTACTCCTTTCTCTTATTAAAAAATCAGGAAGCCATTTTTTCTTATTAAATTTTAAATAATCATATTTTATTATTTCCTTAAGTTCCATACTACTTTCATTAAAATATTCTTCCTGAAATTCCAAAAATATTTTATAATAATCTGTGGAGGATATACTCCTATTAAAATACCCTTTATTATGAAAAAACATTGCAAGACTATAATAAAAATCAAAGGCTTCTTCAAATTTAGAAATAAAATACTTTATTATATTTGCAAATTTTCCAGAATTATAATATTTATCTACTATATGTTCTACTTTTTTCAAAATTACAATTTCTCTATAAGTTATATGATTGGTTTTAAGAATCTCATAAGGGGCATAAGGCGAATACACCATTTTCCACTTTTTGGCCTCTTCTCTCATAGGGGAACCTTTTAATAATTTTAAAAATCCCATTTGAATCTCTTCTGGCTGCAGGGAATACACCTCATTAAAGGATTTTTTAAAAGATTGAAAATTTTCTCCTGGAAGTCCTGCTATCAAATCCAAATGCTGTTTTATATTATTATTTATTTTGATTTTTTTTACTTTCTCTTTTATATCTTTAAATTTAACATATCTGCTTATATTATTTAACACATTTTCATTAGTAGTTTGAACTCCAATTTCAAATTGAATTCTTCCCTTTGGGGATTCTTTCAATAGCGCTATTTCTTCTTCTGTAAGAATGTCTGCAGAAATTTCAAAATGGAAGGTAGTTTGTGTATCACATTTTATTATAAATCTCCAGAGTTCCAGGGTAAATTCAGGATTGCAGTTAAAGGTTCTATCTACAAATTTTATAAGAGCTATATTTTTATCCATTAAAAACTTAATTTCTCTCTTTACTCTTTCTATATCTAAAAATCTAACTTTATGAATAGTGGAAGAAAGACAGTATTTGCACGAGAAAGGACATCCTCTACTGGCTTCGTAATATACAATTTTATTTTTTAAATTATCCCCTTTCTCATAGGGAAATATTATTTTATTCATATCCATCAGTTCTCTTTCTTTATTTAAAAACACTTTATCTTGCCATTTAAAACAAAGACCTGGTATTTTCCTTAAAACTAAAAAAATTTGGGAATCATTATATTCTTTTTTATTAAAATACTTTATCTGAAACTCTACAAATTCATGGTAGGTATCTTCTCCTTCTCCTATTATTATGTATTCTCCAGCCATATTCTTTAAAACATTACAGCTGTCATAGGATACTTCAGGTCCCCCATACAATATTTTAATGAAGGGATTTACAAGTTTAATAAGTACAGCTAGTGATTTAATATATTCTATATTCCATATATAACAGGAGAAGGCCACTATATCAGGTTTCTCCTCTATAATTTCCTCTAGTATTTTTTCTCTCCTGTCATTTATGGTAAATTCTCTTATAACACAATTATAAGGAAGTTCTCTAGTATAGGCTTTTAAATATCTTACTGCCAGGTTACTGTGAATAAATTTTGAATTAAGTGCTG
>ENA-UOOE01002280-UOOE01002280.1-fermentation-metagenome-genome-assembly--contig:-NODE-2280-length-14045-cov-3.626733_pt1 | contig 14045 bp, 8 predicted proteins | sample MGYA00245776_ERZ724021 | MGnify/ENA primary metagenome ERZ724021 (study PRJEB28704, sample SAMN03018321) | fermentation metagenome | biome: anthropogenic terrestrial biome; feature: soil; material...
TAGAAAAATTAATGTAGAAACTTCAGTACCTTGGGAGTTTTCGAGAATACTAATAATTAGGTACAGGGGGATTTTTATACAAGCATTATAGCAAAAAGTTGATAACCGTCCCTTAATTTCAGTTGATAAACATATTATCAATACTTATAATGAATATAGTGAATATAGTAGGATAGAATCATGTATAACAAGGGAGAACCATTGATGAAGGATATAAGAAAGTATGATTATAAAAGAATAGATACTTTAGAAATGCAAAAGTTTCTTTCAATATATGATTATCAGAAATTTGCTAAAAAAGTAGAAGAATTTGAAGAAAAAGGCATAATATCCCCAGTAAAGAGCAGCAAAACAAATGGGAAAAACCCTGCCTTATTTAACAAGTATAATATATTACCTGAGAAAAAAGATTATTCAGAGTATGAAGAAGAGTTAAATTATAAATTAAATTATAAGTTAAGTAAAAAATATTATTTGAAGCATTTAGAACAATACGGAAAAGATAGAGAATATATTATAAAACTAAGCAACTTTTTGAATAATAAAGTTCATTTATTAAAAACAGCTGTGTCAGAAAATGAAAGATCCTTTCAAATTTGGAATAGGGAAAAATATTTAAAATTAGAAGGCGGAAAAAGATTATTAAATAACCTTAACTTTGATATAGAAAATCTAAATATATACCCAACTACAGAACCTTTAGCATATTTCTCAATTCATAAAAATACCCCGCAAAAAATTCTTATTCTAGAAAATAAAGATACCTTTTATACTTTAAGACATCATATGTTAAAAGGAAACAGCACTATACTTGGAGAAGAAATTTCAACTGTTATATATGGCAGGGGTAAGGACATATGGAAAACCTTTAAAGATTTTCAAATATGCGTAGAACCTTATTTATTGTGTAAAGAAAACGAAATTTTATATCTAGGGGATTTAGATTATGAAGGTATAGTCATTTATGACAAGCTGCAGCAGGATTTTAAAGAAGACTTTTACATAAAACCCTTTATAAAAGCTTATTGCTATATGATTGATAAATATATTAAAGAAAATATGGAGCTGCCTTTAAGCAAAGAAGGTCAAAATAAGAATATAGGGCATGTATTTTTAAACAATTTTTCAGAACATTACATTAATAAAATAAAAGATATACTCAAATCAGGAAAATATATTCCTCAGGAAATAATTAATATAAATGACTTAACGAAGGAGTAAGAAAATGAATCTTGACTTTTTAAAAGATTTTCATAAGAGAATGAAAAAAGTTGGAACCTATGCGCTAATCAATTATAACAGCATATATAAAGGAACTTGGGAAAATTATGGCTTTGAAGAAAACTATGAATATATTAATCTTATATTTGCTGTAATGATGTTTATTATGGAGCAGTCTTTAAAAGATGATATATGTACATTAGATGATATAGCAGCCTATATAGATGAAATAAATACTAAGTTTTTTAAAAAGAGTTTAACCTATGAACAGAGCAGAAACTTAGCTGATTTTATAGTTAATACTGTCCTCTGCGATGACGGTAAAGCGATGTATTTTAAAGGTTATAACTTTGGAGAAAAAGAATATGAAGATATACATATATCCTTTATAAACAATAAAATAGTTTATATAAATGATACAGTAAGAAGAACTTCTTATTATTTAACAGAGGATGGATATTCATTGCTTTTAGGTACCTTGGAAGTAGAAAATAATATGAAGCTTACCATACAGGAAATTATATTTAAGCTTCATTTAGATAAGGCGGATTATGATAAAGCTGTAGATGATATAAAGCAGATATTTAACTTATCTAGGATTCAGCTTCAAAAGATTGAAGAAAGCATAAGAAAGATAAAAGAAAATGTACTTAACTTTTCATCAGAGGCCTATGAAAATATACAGGATGAAAATATGGATATAATTAAAGACTATAGGAAGAAGTTTCAAGGATATAAACAATACATAAAGGAAAAAATTCAGGAGTTTTACGATAATGGAATAGATTTAGAAAAGTTAGATAAGGAAGAAAAAAACAATCTGGACAATTTAGGAATAATTAACCAGTATTTATCTAGAGTAATAGGAGAACAGCAAAAAATATTAAACTCTCATTTTGATTTTAAAAAGGCTTATTCCAATGCGCTTACAGGTATGACTGCCATGGCTGCTATTAAAAGAATAAACTTTAATAATGATCTATATGAATATATTTTAAAAGACGTTTCCAAACTGGATGCTTTAGATAAAATACTTAGACCTTTATACTTAGCAAAATTACCTAAGTACTATAACATTAACAAATGTCTCCAATATCAAAAGGTTATAAAAGCTAAAATGGAGGATGCAGAAGAAGAAATATCTTTAGACGAGGAATCCTTTAGAGAAGAAAAAGAAAAAGAACTAAGGGAAAAGCTTTTAAAATATAGAGAACTTTTAGAAACCCTGCTTGAATATTTAATAAATAGCAGTAAAAAATCTATGTCCCTAGGAGAAATAGTTAACATTGTAAATAAGGATGAAAAAATGAAAGCAAAATTTATTCCTTCTGTAGAGATATTTAGAGAAGTTATGATAGAACTTTTAAAATCATCTTATATAGATATAGAAAAAATGAAAAAAGAAAGTGAACATAGTTTAGAAGAGGATGATATTATAGATTTTCAACTTAATAAAATGTTGTTGTCTTTGATTGAAGAAGATAAAAAGTTTTCAAAAATAAAGGCTATAGAAATTAACAAGCTGTTTAATGAAAAACCTGTGAAGATTTATGGAGCAGCTATGGACAAAGGCTATGTAAAAACTGTTACCTGTTCAAATATAGAATTTAAATTGCATTAAAGGAGCTGGAGATATGTATACAGCGGAACAAATAACAAAGTCTACAAGTATATTTTACTACTTATTGGAAAATGGAGAACTAATAGAAGAACAGCAAAAAGAAATGTATAAAGAATATAGTGAAAATGAAGAGATAATGAATTTAGTAAAATTACAAGGACAGCAGTGTGGATGCAATATACAAAAGTATAGTGGAGTAATATATTTAATTCCAAAGGAAGATAATGATTTTTTAGGTTACTCAAAAGGTGCATTAAAAAAAGAGCTTTGTAAATCTACTGCCAATGACAAAGACTATTATCTTTCACAGTTTGTTATAATAACACTTTTAAGTGAAATTTACGGCTCCCAAGGGAAAAGCAGTAAGTCAAGAAGCTTTATAAAATTTGGGGAGCTTTTAAATATAGTTACAAATAAGCTAAAAACAGCTGTAGATAATGAAAATATAGAAAATATAGAAAAGAGCAGTGGAATAGCTTTTTCTAATATATCAGAACGATGGGATGCACTAAAAAGCACGGACAAAGCATCTACAGCTAAGACCTTTAAAGAAGGCTTTGTAATTGCCATATTAAACTTTTTAGAAAATCAAAAGCTAATAAACTTTATAAAAGAAGATGACATGATAATTCCAACTCCAAAGCTGGACAATTTTATGGATTGGAATATACTTAATAAAAATAATTATGAGAGAATACAGGAGGCCTTTTGGGAAATAGAGAATGAGTAAATATAATGCAGTTAGAATAGTAAATTTAAATTACAATAAAAACACCATGAAAATAAATGATGAAACCTTTAATTTCGGAGGGGAAAGCACTTTAATGAGCCTAAGAAATGGTGGGGGAAAATCAGTAATGGTGCAGATGTTAATGGCACCATTTCTAAATGCTAGGTATAGAGATTTAAAAGATAGAAAATTTAGCAGCTATTTTACAGGAAGTACTCCTACATATATACTTACAGAATGGATTTTAGATAACAATTCTTCTTATGTATTGACAGGTATGGGGATAAAAAGAAAAACCACCACCTCCGATGAAGATTCTAAAGATGAATTGGACATCATAACCTTTATTCATGAATACAAAGAAGGCAATGACTATGATATACATAACTTTCCTGTAACTGAAAAGACCTCAAAGGGTTTTAAGGTAAAGAATTTTTCCTATTTAAAAAATAAGATGGAAGAAATAAAGGGAGATAAAAATTATATATTTGATTACTTTGATTTGGGTATAGATGCTCAAAGAAGAAAATATTTTGAAACTTTAAAGCAGTACAATATAAATCATAGAGAATGGGAAAGTATTATAAAGAAAATAAACCTAAAGGAATCAGGCTTATCAGATCTTTTCCAAGAGGCTAAAACAGTTTCAGGATTGGTGGAGAAATGGTTTATTCCAACGGTTTCAGATAAATTAAATGATGGCGAAGATAAAATTAAAAACTTTGGAGAAATAATTCAAAAGTTCATAGTTCAGTATAAAGAAAATGAAAATAAAATGCAGAGAAGAGAAGGCATAGAGCTTTTTAAAAATAAATCTATTGAGATATTAAAAAAAGCAAAGGATTTTAAATCCTCAAAGGAATATAAAGAAAAGGTTAAAAATGAAATTGCTAATTTTTATAATTATCTATGCTGTGAAATTGAAAATTTAATTAGTGAAAAAGAAAATATGGAAAATAGACTGATAAGCCTTAATGAGGAATTTAAGGAAATTGAGTATGAGAGGCTGTCCTTTGAATATCATAAATTAAATGAGGATATAAGGGATATGCAGGAAGAGAAGAGCGGACTTGAGAAGGTTATAGATGAGTTAGATAGTAAAATTAATGATAAAGAAATTCAAATTGCAATTGAAGAATGTGCAAAATCACATAGAGATTATATGGAATATTCAAAGCAGGTGCAAACCTATGAAAATAAATTAGATATTGCTAGAAGTAAGGATTCAGAAAAAGAAAATGAGAGAAAACATATAGGATATACATTAAGAAAACACTATGAATATAAGATACAAGGCCAAAATCAGGAAGCTTTATTAAAAGGAGAAGAAAAAAGAAAAGTTGAAGGAGTTATAAGTGAACTTAATGATAAGTTTGATAGATTGAATAAAGAATGTATAAGAATAGCCCAGGAAAAGGCATCACTTCAAACCAAAGTAGAAGGATATAATGAAGAGGAGTTTAAATTTAATGAAAAATATGCTTTAGCACTAACTCGTAATATAGCTGGTGAATATGATGGAAATATAATTGAGAATTATGAGAAAAATTTTAAAAAAAGGTGTATTAAAAATCATAAGGAATTTGAAGACAAAGTAAAGGAACTGGACAATATAAATAAGGAATTGCCAATAAAGAGAAAAGAAAAGGAAGAAACAAGTATAAAATATGGTGAAATAAAAAATAGCTTGGAAAATAATAAAAAAGATCTGGAAGTATTAGAAAAAGCCGTAGAGGATATAAAAAAAGTATTGTTGTATTGTAATATTGAGGACAGTAAGGTTTTTGATAAAGAATACATATTGAAGCAGTTAACGAAAAAAATAGAAAGCTTAAATAAAGAAAAGCAGTGTTATATTGAAAATTTACATAGTTTAGAAAAAGAAAAGAAGATGTATGAAACAGGAAGAAATATAAAGCTTCAAGAGGAGTTTGAAGAAATGTTATCTTCATTAGACATACCTATAGTTTTCGGATTGGAATGGATTAAAAAGCAGAATTTATCTATGGATAAGAAAACAAAGCTTATAAATAATAATCCTTTTTTGCCCTATTCTTTAATAATGCAAAACAGTAGTTTAGAAAAACTTAAGAGAGAAGAAACAGAAGTGTTTACATCCTTTCCTCTACCTATAATAGAGCAGGAAAAACTTGAGAGCACTCTTCAGGTTCAAGTTATGAATAATATTTATACTGTGGGAAATATGGATTTCTATATTGCATTTAACAGCAAATTGTTAAATGAAGAGGAATTGAAAGCTTTATTAAAAGATTTAAGTTTGAAAATAGAAGATGTTAATAAAAGCATAGGAATAAAGGAAGAGGAAATAAATGCATACGCTTTAAATAAGTATAAAGTGGCAGAATTTAATGTAAAGAAATCCTATATAGATAATTTAAATAAGAGTATAAAACAGGATGAAAAAAATATTATTTCTATTGAAGATAAGATTAGTTTACTTATAGATAGAATACATAAATTAGAAGAGGATAAAAATCAGGTAGAAAAATCCATAAAACATATAGAATATAATAAGGATAAGTTAGAAAGAGAAAAAGAAGATTTTAATTATTTAATGAAGAAATATAATGGATATAAGGAACAGAAGGATAAGCTTTTATTAAAAGGAGAAGAACTAACTAATATAAATGAAAGAATAGAAGAATTAAATGATAAAGTAAAAAGTGAAAGAAACTTATTGGAAAATGTAAATGAGCAAATGCGTATTTTAAAGGATGGTTTAAATGAAAGTGAAAGACAATGTAAAAAATATATAGGTTTTAGAGATGGAGAAATTATAAAAAAAGATATAGAGGATTTAGAGGGAAGATATGAAGCCATATCCTCAGGGATAGGTGCAGAAGTCAAAGATTTAGAAAATATTTTATCCACAGTAAGGGGAAATTTTAAAAATGTGGAGAGTCAGCTTATAGAAAAAACAAAGGAATATAACTTAAAAGAAAGTGATTACATAAATGTTATTTATGATAATTTAAAGGAAGGTTTATTAAAAAAGGATAAAAAAGAATTACAGGAAGGAAGAGAAAAGAACAAAAAAACTGTACAGGAATTGGAAATTAAAAAAGCAAAAAAAGAAGCTAATTTAGAAATCACTTTAAAAAACATAAAAGAGAACTTCCAAACCGATATACCAAAAGATAAAATTTATATACAAAATTTAGATTTCAAGGGTAGAAAAAATTCCAAGAATAAAGAAATAAATCAATGCAGGGAAAGTATTATAAGATTAGAAGATAATATAGTAATCTTAAAAAGTAACAAAGATAAAATGCATGATTATGCTGAGTTTAAAATGCAGCAGAATATGGATTTTACACTTCAGCTTAATAATATAGAAGAAATGAGAAAGGAATTAATAGAAAAATATCATATAAGTGTTACAAAAGAGGAACAGTCTAATAAAATATTATCAAAAGCTTGCAGTGAATTGTCAGATGAAGTTAGATTTACTTCAGATGAATTCTTTAGAAATACTATTGATATACTTTTAGAGATAAATTCTAATCCAGAAGATGTTATAAAAACTCTAGGAACAGTAAGAGAAGTGCACATGAAAATGCTGCAGCAGCTGGAAACGGACTTGGCAAAAGTGGAAGAAGAAAAGAAAAATATAATGGATATGCTGTATGAGTATATGGAGCAGGTATATGAGAATTTAGGCATGATAGATGATAATTCATCTATAAATATAAATGGAAGATATATAAAGATGTTAAATATAATTCAACCAAAATGGGAAGACAAGAAGGAATACTATAAGCTTAAGATAAAAGATTTTTTAGAAAGTATAATAGAAAGGTGTGTTCAGGAGCTTTCCCAGGGCAAAAATATAGAAGAAACCATTTCGAAGGAAATAACTACAATCAGGCTTTATGATGAAGTGGTGGGCATAAGCGAAATAGATATAAAATTATATAAAATAGAGGCTTCAAAGCAGGTGCAGATAAGTTGGAATGGAGTAGCGGAAAACTCAGGTGGAGAAGGATTTTTATCAGCCTTTGTAATCTTAACAAGTCTTCTTTCCTATATGAGAAAGGAGGAAACTGATATTTTTAGAAATTCTCAAGAGGGAAAGGTATTGATTATGGATAATCCTTTTGCTCAAACCAATGCGGAACATTTACTAAAGCCATTAATGGATATAGCCAAAAAAAATAATACTCAACTTATATGCTTTTCAGGTCTTGGAGGGGATTCTATTTATAATAGATTTGATAATATATATGTGTTAAATTTGATGGATTCAAAATTAAATCAAGGCATGTATTATATGGAAAGTGAACATAAAAAGGGTGAAGAGCTTACCAATGTAGTCTCTTCAAGGTTTAAAATACAAAAGGAAATAGCAGATCAAATTACTCTGTTTTAGAAAGGAAAAATTATGCCAAAACGAATTAAAAGTCGAAAAAGTAAAATTGGTGTTGCACCAGGCAGCCTTATACATGTAGGTGAGCATGTAAATGATGATGTAAAAATTCAGCTTATAAGTTACAATGAAGATATTTTTAATAAAGCTTCATATGAAAATATAGAAAAATGCCTTTCTGCATGTAATAATGATGCTATAAACTGGATAAATGTTGATGGATTACATGAGGTGGAGGTAATTAGTAGTGCAGGGAAAAGGTTTAATATTCATCCTCTTATATTAGAAGATATTTTAAATACAACCCAGCGCCCTAAAATAGATATAGATAATAATTATATATTCATTGTTATTAAAATGCTTTACTACAATAAAGATATAAAAGAAATTGAATCCGAGCAAGTAAGCATTATAATTCTTAAAAACTATATTTTATCCTTTCAAGAATTTCAAGGGGATATTTTTGACGACCTTAGAAGAAGGCTTGAATACAATAAGTCTAATATAAGATCTAAAGGCACGGATTATCTTGCTTATTCTTTAATAGACACTATAGTTGACAGCTATTTTGACATTATAGAGAATATAGGTGATTCAATAGATGAAATTGAAGATATTCTTATGAGTAATCCTAGTAATGAAATACTTAATGATATTTATAAATTTAAAAGAGAATTGATATTTTTAAGAAATTCTGTTTGGCCTCTTAGAGAAGTTCTTGGAAAGCTTGTTAAATCTGAATATGAGTTAATAGATGACAAAACTGTAATGTACTTAAGGGATGTATATGATCATACTATTCAAGTTGTAGATATAATAGAAACCTATAGAGATATTTTATCTGGTATGTTAGATACATATCTGTCTAGTATTAGCAATAAAACAAATGAAGTAATGAAGATACTTACCATATTTTCAACCATTTTCATCCCTCTTTCATTTTTAACAGGTATATATGGTATGAACTTTGATTATATACCTGAACTTAAATTTAAATATGGATACTTGGTTTTCTGGATAATTACTATTTTTTGTATATTAGTTATGCTTAATTATTTTAGAAGGAAAAAATGGCTTTAAATAATATATGGGGATGGCTCATAACCATCCCCATATATTAAATTGCATTTAATTATTGTCAGGAAATATAATATCCTTTAAACTTTCCTCACATAAATTATATTTTAAGCTGTAACCAAAAAGATTATTCTTAAAAGCCCAATCACACATCATATCAAGAACGGGAATAATTTCTTTACCATTGTCTGTAATTGAATATTCAACCTTTGGTGGAATTTCAGCATAGACTTTTCTTTCTATAAGATTATCCTCCTCTAGTTCTCTTAATTGTTTAGTTAATATTTTATGGGTTATATCTGGAATCAAATGTTGAAGCTGACTAAATCTTAAAGTATGAAGTTGTCCTAGATACCATAGTATTAAAGGCTTCCATTTACCTCCAATAACCCTAAAGGCTACTTCAATTTCACATATAGCTTCTTTTGGCTTAATAGTATTATCTTTCATAATCATGCTCCTAACTTAAATGGTTTTAAGGTATCCTTTAAGATACCTTCTATCAATAAAGTGCATTCTTGCTTAGGTGTTCATATATCATTATACTATATATAGTGATTTGGATAATATTAAATATTACATTAGGGGGTATTTTTATGAATTTTAATTATTATATACCAACAAAAATATTATTTGGGCCAGGAAAGTTAAATGAACTTCAAAAAGAAGTGCTTCCTGGTAAGAAGGCATTAATTGTTACAACAGCAGGTAAATCTGTTAAAAGATATGGATATTTAAGCCGTGTTGAAAAAATATTAGATAACAAAGGAATTGAGCATGTTCTATTTGATAAAATATTGCCTAATCCAATTAAGGGTCATGTTATGGAAGGTGCAGAACTTGCTAAAAAAGAAAATTGCGATTTTGTTATAGGATTAGGTGGAGGAAGCAGCATTGATTCAGCAAAGAGCATCGCTGTAATGGCTAAAAATAATGGAGATTACTGGGATTATATTTCTGGTGGATCAGGAAAAGGAAAACCTGCTATAAATGGAGTCCTTCCTATTGTTGCAATAACTACTACAGCTGGAACAGGTACAGAAGCCGATCCTTGGACTGTTATAACAAAGGAAGACACTAATGAAAAAATAGGCTTTGGTAATGAACATACATTTCCAATGATATCAGTAGTAGACCCTGAACTTATGATTTCAGTACCAAAGGAACTTACTGCATATCAAGGTTTTGATGCACTTTTCCATGCAACTGAAGGGTTTATTGCCAATATAGCAACACCTATTAGCGATAGTTATGCTCTTAAGAGTATTGAACTTATAGCAAAATATTTACCTATATGCGTAAAGGATGGAAATAATATAGAAGCACGTACAAATGTTGCATTGGCTAACACTCTTTCAGGTTTAGTTGAATCAACATCAAGTTGTACATCTGAGCATTCAATGGAACATGCTCTTAGTGCAAATCATCCTGAATTACCACATGGTGCGGGACTTATAATGCTATCAGAAGCATACTATACATTCTTTGCAGATAAAGTGCCAGATAAATTTATAACAATGGCAAAAACTATGGGAGTTGATGTTGATTCTCTTAAAGAAGAACAGCGCCCAATGGCCTTTGTAAAAGCACTAATTAAGCTGCAAGAGGATTGTGATGTACAGGATTTGAAAATGTCCAGCTATGGAATTAAAGAAGAAGATATTCCAGGATTAGCCCAAAAGGCATATGAGACTATGTCAGGATTATTTGCAATAGACCCTTACAAGCTATCAATGGAAGAAACAATTGATATTATGCATAAGGCATATAAATAATAAATTAAAATTAGTTAAAATTAGTTAAGGTTAGAAATTAGGGGACAGTTAACAACCTTTAAGTTTGGGGACAAGCATTTTAGTTAAAAGTTGTTAACTGTCCCCGTTTTCATCCCCGGTTTTACATTTTTATACTCATTTTACTAGAAAATAAAGTTATGTTTAAATAAAGATTATACAAATATGGTATTGTTTAAATATTATTTATTTGATATAATGTGCTATGAAGAAATTATAAAGAATATAAGGACAGTTAAGGACTTTTTAATATTTACACAAGCATTCTATAAAAAGCTGATGACTGTCCTATAATTTTCCTACTTGGAGGTGAATTATGGATAGAAAGTATATTGTTGGTACCATAATTTTATTAGTGTGCATTTTTATAGGTATCTTTATACATAAAAATTATAATGTGGATATCAATTCAGGAGAAATAGCTATAAGTAAAAAAAGTAATTATGATGCATCAAAGGAAATTAAGCAGGCATTAAATTCCTTTGATAGCAGTAAGAAGGCAGATATTATAACAAATGTTAATACATCATCAAATGTAGTAGCATTATCATTTGAAGGACTTTGTAATAAAGACACTATGGATAAAATAATACATATGTTAGATGAATACGGAATTAAGGCAACATTTTTTATTCCTGGAATTAAAGCAGCAGAGGATCCTAGCATAGTAAAAGTCATACAAAAAAGTGGACAAGATATAGGAAATGGTACCCTCTCTGGAATTAAAAATATGGAGAAGCTGTCTAAAGAACAATTGGTTACTGATTTTTGCAGAACTAATAAGATTTTAAAATCTATTACTGGAAAAGATACTGTTTTACTAAAGTGTAATTCCACAGTTTATAATGATAATATTTTAACAGCAGCCTATGCATCAGGGAATAAATATGCTGTCAATAGCAATCATTATTTAAGTTATCAAAGTTTTAAAAATTATGACCAAGCATATGGATATATAAATAACTTAGAAAAAGGAGCAATAATCTCCATAAAATTAGAAGGTGTCCTTGACAGCTTTGAATATGGAGAAAAAACAGTAGAAGAGAAACCTGCAATAGATAAACAGGCTGGTATAAAAGAAGGAAAGAGTAAAGAAGAGGAACAAGTTACTATTATACAAACAGTAGAATGGCTTTTAAAATCAATACAGGAACAAAATAAGACAGTTGTTAAAGTAGCTGAGTTGCCCAATATTATAGAACACAATGAATTACAAAACAATAAAAATATATTAAATAAAGTATACAACCAAAACAATAAATCAAAAAATAATAAAATACAAAATAATAAAATACGAAATAATAAAGTACAAAATAATAAATCAAAAAATAATGAAGTGAAAAATAATGTGGATTCAATAAATTTCAAAGAATTAGTAAGGAAAAATAATAAAAAACTTGCACCTGTTGTTTCAGAATTTTATACTACCCAAAGAGCTTTGTCATATACATTTAGAGGCATAAGCAATGAGGCTAGTTTAGATAATATATTGAAAATGATGGACAAACTTAATGCTAAGGGAACATTCTTTGTAATAAAAGAAGAAATATTAAAATATCCAGATAGAATAAATAAAATCTTAAGTAAGGGTCATGAAATTGGAAATGGCGGTATAACAACTAATTCCAATTTATTAAATAAATCCACAGAGGAAATTTGTAAGGAAATATATGAAGTGGATAAATTGTTAAAAGAAAAAGGAATAAATACCAATGCATATATGGCTGGATATGGGTATATAGATCCTCAAATTCAGGAAGCCTTATCAGCAATAACTAATATTCCTTCCCTTAAAAATTATGAGTTATTTACCTACTCAAAGGCACCCATTGTTAACAAATATAAAGACATGAGTGCTGAAGAAATATTGCGCAGCTATTTCAATATAAATTCCTATGTATCACTTCGAAAGGGAGAAATAGTTTACTTTAGATTAGATTCTAATTTATTTAAAAATGATGAGCTTATTGCCAATATAATTGAGCTGTTAACTAAAAACTATGTTCAAAATGGTTATGTGAGCAAGTATAATGAAAAGTCACAATCCTATGATTTAGCTCAAAAACCATTAGGCTATTCAGTAGTAACATTAGGTAATTTGCAAAAAACTATTGAGACATCATCACAGTTCGGCAGATACAATATTATGAGCAATCCAATTCCTATGAAGGAAAGAACCGATGAAGAAGCAGCAAAGATGATAAAAACTAATTATATAGGAAATGAGTATATAGATTTAAGTGACTTTAGCGAAGAGGAAAAGTTATCTATTGATAAAAGTGGAACTATTGATACAAATAGTGAAAATGTTATATTCTTTACATTTGATGACTGGGGAGGAGATCCTGTAATAAATGAAATACTAGATGTATTAAACAAACATAAGGTAAAGGCAACCTTCTTTGTAATATCAAAATATGCAGATATTAATAGTAATATATCAAATGCTAATCCAAACCTGCTTAGAACCATTGCTTTAAATGGTCATGATATTGGAAGTCATAATTATAACCATGAGCTTTTGGACACTAGTAAGAAAGAACTTGAGGTTTCTTTAGCTAAATCTTATGACGTTATGGAAAGTGTAATAGGGGATCTAGATTCGCTTAGACCATATTTTAGACCACCTACCTTGCTTTTAAGAAAAGAAGGGCTAGAGGCTGTATATGAAAGCGGCTATAAATATACTATTAATGGAAATATTACAACTCATGACTATGAAAGGCCCTCTGCACAGGATATCGTAAATTATATAGAACGAGGATTGGTTAAAGGCAGGGGAAATGTAGTAGTAATGCATATGAATGATCAGGCTTATTATACTGCAGAAGCTTTAGACATATTTTTGACTAACAATGAAAAAGGCTTGTATGGGGAAAAATATAAAATTGCAAAGTTAAGTGACTATTTAGAAAAATAATGTTATATGTTGAAATAGGAGTTTAAAAATGAATTTTAAATATAAAAAATTAAAAAAGAATAAAGGTAAAACTAAAGATATTCTTTTAAATCCCCGTAAAGATAGGAGACTGCTGGCAAATGTTCCTGATAAAGAAGCTATAAGAGATAGTGTTGATCGTAGAGGGAAAAAGGTATTAGAGGATTATAACGATGATCACAATGCATTTATAAAAAGTAAAAAAGCTGGAATAAGATATATAATGGAAACTGATATTAAAGTAATGTGTAAAAATCAAAAAAGCAATAGCACATTTA
>ENA-UOOE01002282-UOOE01002282.1-fermentation-metagenome-genome-assembly--contig:-NODE-2282-length-14043-cov-3.289820_pt1 | contig 14043 bp, 5 predicted proteins | sample MGYA00245776_ERZ724021 | MGnify/ENA primary metagenome ERZ724021 (study PRJEB28704, sample SAMN03018321) | fermentation metagenome | biome: anthropogenic terrestrial biome; feature: soil; material...
TCCAGGTCTCATTTGTTCAACCATCTGTTCAGTAATAATTATGGGAGCTACTTTACCTGGAATCAAGGCTGCAGTAATAATGATATCGGAATCAGCTACAACCGGAGCTAAAATCCCCCGCTCTTTTTCAAGCCACTTATCTGGCAGCTTGGCAGCATACCCGCCTGGCGCTATTGCCAAATCTTCGGGGATGCCTAGTTCAATCGCCTTGGCTCCCAAACTCTTTGCCTGTTCATTGGCAGCGGGACGAATATCAACAGCCTGCACTACAGCACCTAACCTTTTTGCAGTTGCTACCGCCTGAAGACCTGCAATCCCGGTTCCTATTACGGTTACTACAGCAGGTTTAATCATACCAACAGCTGTTCCCACCATGGGCATAAATTTGGGCAATCTATTGGCAGCCATCAAGCATGCCTTATAGCCTGCTATTGTGCTCATAGAAGTGAGCGCATCCATGGATTGCGCTCTCGAAATTCGTGGTATTCCATCTAAGGTTAAGGCGAGGATCCTGCGCGAGGCCAAATCACGCACCATCTGATGGTTGCCGGGAAAGGCAGGATGGAGAAATGAGATTATACATTGACCTTCTTGCATCATTTCTACTTCATGCTTACCTTTCGCATCACTATAGATGGGTTCTTTCACTTTTAAAATAATATCAGCCGAAGAATACAATTCCTCAACATCATCGATTAACTCAGAGCCCACCGCCTTATATTCATCATCTTGAAAGTATGAGTCCTTACCTGCACCCGTCTCTACCAATACTTTTGCACCCTGTGATACCATTTTATTGACAGTATCAGGCGTAGCGGATACTCGGCGCTCTCCTTTAAGGATTTCTTTAGGTATCCCGATGATAAGGCCCTTGAAATTCATTTGAATCAACCCCTTACAATCGTGCAAGATAGTGGTTATGGAACAAAGCGGAAATTACAATATATCTATAGCGAAGTCCCTAAGGGATGAATAATTTGCTGATAGATCTCTACATCCATTTCCTTGAGGTATTGGTAAAGATCAGGCAAATCCCACTGCCTTAATGGACCGAACAACAGGGGTACTCTTTCGGGTCTATATAGACGTTTTTTTACTATTTGAGAAAAGTTATCGGGTAAAGGTGAAATTCGTAGTTGGCTTGTTTTGACAAATGGAGCAGCAAAAGTTGCTAGTAAAGCTCCTTTCCCTCTACCAGCTAAAACAATTTTTTCTTTTCCTGTACGTTCTAATAAATATTCAATACCTCGAAGCACATCTGTAACCTGCATCCCTACTACCGATGTACCTAACATTTGCGCATCGCAACTTAAACGGTATTCAGTTTCAAAAAAATGAAATGGGAAACTATTTGGGTTAAGCTGACGAGATGCAACTGCTCCTACCCCTCTTGAATCAAAGAGGATCCTGTTCTTTTGTTGTTAGAGGAGGGAACAGCTGAAGAAATCAACTCCCAGGCTGTCTCTACCTCAGCTGTTCCCTCCTCTAACAACAAAAGAACAGGATCACGTTGAGCATCTGGGGTGCAGAAGAATAAGCCACTCACGATGATATCTTTTTCGCTCCAAAAGAATATCTTCTCCCGACAAATTCCGTCGGCTACCAAATCACTTGCAATTACCCTGGGGTATTTGGGCTCTGCAGATTTATGATGACCTAAAGTCTTTTGTAAAAGCTCTATATTAAACTTGTTTTTTGTTTTTTCCCTATCAAGCTCCGACTTTAAAAGATCATGGACAGTAGTAGCTTGCGGAAAATCACCTAGTATTTGACCTGTTTCCGTACAATATAATTGTTTGGGCTCGTATGGCTCGGGATCTGAGGTGCGAAAGTCTGGCTGAAGCCCCATAAGATGGACTCGAAACCAATTAACCGATGCTTCTCGCAGCTCAGGAACATACGCATGTGTTCCGGGGGCTATCGTAAGCTTGATGTTATCTTCTGCACCAAAAAGGCTATAGGCTTTGCGTGCTAATTTTACAGTATGAACCGCCCCTTCCAAGTTAAAAAAATCTGATTCAACCGCCCCTACCATAACCGGTTTTGGAGCAAAGGAAGCTAGAAAATCGTCATGTGCTGGACCATGAGAGATTCCTTCAAATAGATTTTGTTCCATATCGTGAGCCTGACCTGTGCCAAGATAGGCCCATCTCGAAGTAATATATGTACAAGGTGCCGCAGCTTTAATGCGGTCATCTAATAGCATCATATAGCTAGTTTGAGTTCCACCCCCGCTATTGCCGGTCATTCCCAATCGTGTGGAATCAATTTCTTCCCTTGTACACATATAATCTAAAGCACGAATTAAATCCCAACAAAAATAGCGAGCTATACTCATACCAAGAAGAGAACATTGAATGCCGGCATATGTATGCTCAAAAATTCCACGCGTTACCTCTTCTTTTCCATTTCTAAAATATTGGATTCGCTCCCCTTGACCCATTGGATCAACTGAAAGCACAGCAAAACCATTCGCTACTAGATCAAGACATACTTTTTGATAAACCGGATAGGCTTTAGCCTCATGAGCATGACCACAAGCAAATAATATTGCAGGCACTGGAGTATTTGTTGTTGGAAGATATAAGTTGCAAGTTACATAAAAGCCAGGCAAGCTCTGAAAAATAATCTTTTCAATCCGATAACCCTCTTTATGTAGAACGCCAGTAACTTTAGGCTCAAGCAAAGCCTTGTCTTCAGGCAACCCTCCCAAAGTTTTGAGGAAATGCTCTAATACGGATTTTTTATAAACTGCAAACTCATTAAGGTTAGTAATATCGTTCTTTACTGATTCATTCATGGCTATAGATTTCTCGGCTTTTTGTCGTAAATAATCAATCAATTGATTTTCAACATCATGGTATCCATCTAAAAAAGGAGTAAATCCCAACATTTTCAAAAATCATCCCCTATAACTAATATGGATAGTCAATAATTTGCTTACCTATTATCATTGCATTAAGTACTAGATTATCAATTAAATGGAAAACGGAAATTTAAATGAACTTAAAGCTCTGTAGAAAACTAATAAAAACATTTTGCCTAGAACTTAAACACTTAATCCAAGGCTACAGCAAAACGTCAGCTATTCTAAAAAACAAATATTGTTTTTACTGCCACAGTTTCGTAAACTACAGTTATGGCTTTTTTACTAAATATACCTTTTACTTGTTTGCCTTTTAGCACTATTAACCAAAAACGCAGGTAATAAAAATCAAGGTAGATAATAAGCTACTTGGATTTGGTGGTTTATTAGCACTTAGAACATCAAGGCAACTTTCTTTTATTTATTTATAAACTATTCTTGTTCAAAATTTAACTTTAACACAGCGGATTTGAGATCTACAGAATTTGCAGTAATGATAATTGAACCTGGCTCCATGCTGCTTTGTACAATAGCTAGGCACAAACCCATGAAGCTAGCAATCTCTTTACCTTTTTCGTTCTTATGACAAGCAGGGTTTCCCGATGATAAGCCAAGTAACTTACCTTTTCCTTGCACGTTAAAAGTTAAGGACAGATTCGCTGTTGGTACCAAATTATTAGCATCATCAAGCACCTCTGCAGTTATAAAACTAAGGTCCTCTCCATCAGCTACTAGAATTGTACGATCAGCCGTAAGTCTAATTTTTTTAGGCTCGCCTGCAGTTGCCACTCTTTTGCTAGCCGCCAATTTTCCATCGATATATCCTTTAGCATCAAGTGTTCCAGGCTCATATGGTACCTGCCATGAAATATGAGTTAATGGTTCCGTTGTTTTTTTGCCCAAAGAATTACCATTGAGAAATAATTCTACTTCATGACAGTTTGAATAGCACCAAATGTCGATACTCTTCCCTTCCCTGCCAGGCCAGCTCCAATGAGGAAATATATGAACCATAGGAGTTTCTGTCCATTCCTGGAGGTAATAATAATATGTATCCTTTGGAAAGCGACATATATCTAAAACTCCAAATTGGCTTGTTACAATAGGCCAACCCACAGTTTCTCCTCTGTATTCAATACCAGACCACATGGCCCCTCCTGCTAACCAAGGTCTTTGAGCAATATGAGCCCATTCACGCTCATGAGCACGACAAAGCTCGTAAATACTTTCATACTTCCCGTCACATCTGACTTTTCTTCCATCGCCTAAAACCTCATACTCCTTTGGAATAGAGGCATGATAAACTCCCCTAGTACCACGACCCGAGGAATATTCGCTAATCCACATCTTTCTTTCTGGAAAAAGCTTATGGTCTCTATCGTCAATTCCCATACCTCCACCATTATAACCGACTATATCCGTTACCATGGCAAAACCATTTTTATTTGCATCTGCATTTCCTTCTAAACAAACCATAGTAGGCCGACTTGGATCAAGCTTTTTAGTTTGATTATGAACAAAGCGCAGTTTATCTGTGATTGTTCCACTAGGATCTCCTGCTGTGTTTCCTAAAGACCAAGCAATTATCGATGGATGATTTCTGTCTCTCATAATAAGTTCTTCAAGAGCAGGTAAGCCCCTCTTTCCATGCAAAAGGTAACGATGTTCGGCAATAAACAACATCCCTAACCTATCGCATGCTTCCATAAGTGAAGGAGCAGCAGCATTATGGGCCGAGCGTAAAATATTACAACCCATACTTTTCATAACTTCAACATTTTTTTCATGGGCTCGTGGAGGTAATGCTACACCAAGCCCACCAAAGTCATGATGAATACACATTCCCCTCAATTGTACATGTTCTCCATTTAGAAAAAAACCACGTTCTGGTGTAAAGTCAAACCAACGAATACCAAATGAAGTTTCCACACTATCTAGTTCCTTATTATCAACTAAAAGAGTAGAGGAGGCCATATAAAGGTTTGGCGTATTCAAAGACCACAATAGAGGCTTCTTTATCTGGAAAATATGTTCGGTTAAAATTTTATCACCCGGCAAAATTTTAACCGGAATCTTACTATTATATACTTCTTTACCGTTAGGTTCGCTTATTGATATTAATAGTTGACCAATATTAACATCAGACGAATGGTTTTCGAGAGAGTGTTCTAGCTTTATCAAGCCCTGATTTTCAGAAACCACGGGAGTGGTAATTGTAACTCCCCAGTTAGAGATATGGGTTTTCCCTGTTACTATGAGCCAGACAGGCCTGTATATCCCCGCACCCTCATACCACCACCCCTCCATTTCCCTAGCGTCTACTCGTAAAACTATAATATTAGGATCTCCATCCCATCGTAGGAAAGACGTTATATCCACAACCCAACCAGTGTAACCCCAAGAATGGTGAGCTACAGGGTGATCATTTACCCATAATTGGGCGTTCTGAAAAACACCTTCAAATTCAATATAAATTTGCTTTTCAATATAATTCGGAGGCAAGGAAAGTTCCCTGCGATACCAGCCAATACCTTTAGGGAGATACGAATCGGCATGCCCTTCTAAGTGTCTAGCTAGAACTCTTCTAGGTGTATAATTGTCTTTCGAGAAAGATCCATAGATACTCCAGTCATGTGGTATTTCTATCTGCTCCCAGCTATTATCATTGTAATAAGCATACGAAGCTTCAAAATCATCTCCACTCCTAAATTGCCAACCTTTATGTAACTTCTTTTGGTGTCTCAAATGTTGTAAACACCTCTTTTTAATTTAACATATCTGCCCCTAAATTAGTGAACCATATCATTAACTACCGTAAAAGAAATTTATTATCCGGCCCATGAAAGTCCTTTTCTAAAATCTTTATATAGTATATAGCCGAAAATTGTGGACAGTAGGGAACAATACATTCGCCATCGATTAATCTAGCATTTCATCAATCTGGGTTGCTACTCATAACCGAATTAAAGGCCAACGTGGAAACTAAAAATAAAAAGCCCAAAAGATTACTAAAGAATAGAATTAGGAGTCGGGATTTGGCAGTTTTTAAAGTATAATCTATTTATAATGGAAAAACCAACCATCAGTCCATAGTGCATTAGTGAAAAACATCACATAGTGTTACATATGAAAGAGGACGGGCAAAAAAATCAAAGCTTTTAAGTAAAAAAGGATATCGCCGAAGCAACTCAAACTATTGTAAAGTTACCCTTGCTAGCATAAAGACATTCCAACCGACTCTCGTTCAATTCCCTTAAAGAAACTTAGCGCAAGTATTAAAAAGAGCAATATCCCTTCGAAAGAAATTATATATCCTATTGTGCAGGGATATGTGATTGAATTCCACCGTCTACTGATGTATTTGAGATGTTATCTGCCTAATGAAGAAAGCAAATCTATCCTTGTTACGATAAGGTAATTTAACACCCACAAAATATTTGAAAGAAGGGTAGTACAGACTCACTCCAATACTACCCCTCCAAACAAGATTTCGTTTAGTTATGCCTGATAATAAGTTATTCCCTGGCTATGATTGCTAATCAAATATTAGTATGCCAAAACTTTGGGGATCATGAAAAACTCCATTTGTCCACGTGCTAACCACATTGCCCTGTGTTTTTTGCTCTCTTGCTAAATTAATAAGCCACCTCTCACCAGCTTTTGGTGTTTTTCCTAGTGTAGAAAATGGAATCTTAATTTCGGCGATCCAACGCTGTTCATCTATGTCTACCGATGAAGCACCTTCCCAAAAGCCATTCCATTCCCTATCAAATTTACCAATAGAACATAACGCATCATATTTTGTTCCTAAAGAGTTCATTATTAAATGAAAGTATGTATCCCGTGTGTAATTGGGGTCAATAAATATCTCTACACAATCATCACTCCATACATTTTTATCATGTTCAGTTTCGTTTGCCCTGATTTCCTCAATGTTCGAGTCATGTAATTCAAAAGCAATATATAAAGCATCATTATCGTAAGAGAGAAAAGCCTTCGTGTTGTCGGAGGTAAATTTCCCATCACTAGTTACGAAACCAGAAATAATTGCAGCATCTTTCCATTCCTCTTCGTCAAACCTACCGTCTATTTTGGGTTTTTTAGTCGTTTTGGGGACCTTCAGTTTCCATTCCCGTATATTTAGGTAGGCCTCTTCCCAGGATTTATAAAGCTCGGCTTCCCTAGATACACGCTCCTTGAAGCCAGGTAATCCTTCAACCATAAAACTAGCATTTGCTAAGTATTTGTTAATATTTGGTATGAAATTAGGATTAATGCTAGTAAACTCTTTTACTAGGCCATTCGTACTAGATTGCCAACCTATATGAGTTGGATAGCTTTTCCAGACATCCTCCATATAATAATAAAGTTTAAGCATTTCGTCGGCTGCTGGACCATAATAAGCTGAAAAACCTTCTTCCAAGACCTCTCTATAATCCAAGTCAGAATCCCACATCAGCTTAGCTCCAACATAATATGTCCATTTGTTGTTCTCCCAATCAATTGCTGATGCTTCAGGGCCAGCCCCAGGAGGGCTTACTTCACTTCTCCAACCTTCCATTCCAAACTCTTTAGAAAACTTGATATCGTCCGCAATCACATATGCTAAAGGTATTGGGACACCCCGTGTTACACCTAAATAATAATGATAGGCCGTAGTCTTATAGCCCAAATTATGCCAGTTAGACAAGTTATCGATAAAAACTTGGTTCCTTTCACAGTTAATATCATGGTTATAACACTTAAACATAGCAAACTGCACTAGCATATTTTCATTTGCAGGTTTAACCTTTGGAGCTTGCGTGTAAGAACTATATGATAGACTCATAATTCGACAGTCCGGATATTTTTTATTAACTTCTAATGCTACATCGTTAACAAATTTATATACCCTTGTTGAAACCACGCCTTTCGCCGCTTCATCAGGTGGATCCTCAGGCGATTCGCCAAATCTTGTGTGATCATAGGGGATAACGCCAAGTACAGATATATTTGGATCTCGTTCTAACTCCTTTAATATAGCCTCAACCGTCATTCTTTTGACTTCTGGGTGAGTATAATCAGGCTGCCCCCCCTCAATAGGAACACCATTTATCTTTGCGAAATACTCAGGGTAGTCATTAAATAAGGTAGGCGGAAAAAAACGATTCATTGAATGGCTAGAAACTACGATTTCGAAACCTCGCTGCCGACGACGATCGAATATAGCTTTAGGGCTACCAGGTGGAGTCGAAATGTAGTTCAATCTATTTCTTGACATCCACTTTTCAGCTTCATCGTGAGTATGATTATTACACAGATGGTATCCTCTAAGAGGTAACGCTGGCTTATCAGCTTTTATAAATTCGGGAATAACGATATCCCGACTTTTAGGTACAACTTCACCAGCCTCGCCTGGCCAAATCCACTTTACTTCAAGAACTTCTTCTAAGAAAGCATAAACTGCATACAACGCATCTCTATCTGTTGCCCCTGTCAAGTATACCGCATCGGCAGTAGCTTTAATTAGATAACCCTCATCAATGGTTATCCCTGCTTCCCTAATCTTACTATGAGTCAAAGTCCCAATAGCAATAAAGTCCTCAACTTCTTCTCTGGGAACGCAATCTTTTTCTATAACTTTTAAATCAGCCCCTGAAATTTTTTGTATGTAATGTTTTAATTCTGTTGCTGCTAACCTTTCCGTAAGAGACGGCTCTGAATTAATTATTATAGTAGCGTTTGGTATGCCATCCATACAAAGAATTGCAGCACTAGATACTTGAGAGATTAGCAGGATTATGATAATAGCAAAGCTTAAACGGAAACCTCGATATTTGTCCATTTAAAACACCCCCATCTTACTTGCATAAATTTTATTGAAGCTCCGATAAATAGCTTAGATCAAAAACACTTTTAGCGCCCTTCCAAACCTTAATCCCAGTAACAGCCCCTATGAAATTATCATCTGCTTTTTTACCATTACTTTTTGTTAGATCAGGACGAATCGCAAAGCAATAACTAGTTGATTGCAATCTAAAATCTTTTGCGTACTCTGGTAACAAAACTCGTCCATACCGTTTCCCGTTAATATAAGAATAAAATGCTCTTGTTTCACTATCATATGACCATGCAATATGGGTCCAGGTATTAAGCGGTATTTTGCCCAAATTTCCTTTCGCTCCAAGACCTATCCAACTTGAATTTTCTCCATAACAAATTCCGACATCCAATGTCCCATTAGGATAAATCCTTATTCGCCAGGAACCATCATTTGCGATAAAATCGCAATCCCTATGATCGCCATAAATATCCCCCTCATGAAATTCCGTTAGCTTTACCCACATTTCAACTGTTATTACATCATCAATATTTAACTTGTCGTAGGGTTCATAGTAAAGGGTAATACCACCAGGACTACCATCAATCCATTCCACAGCATAACCTTTTCCGGACTTGACCCACCTCCCCCCCATCATAAGACCATCATAACCATTTCCGGAACTATCTTTAATCAGATTTCCTTTGCCTTCAGCAAACTCCCAACTGAGCACCAACTCGGGTTTATTATTTGCAATACAATTGAACTGCATAACCAAAACAACCATACAAATAAACATTACAACAAGTTGGTTTATTCTTTTTGCTAACATTAACAATCCCTCCTGTTTGTGATTTGTTCTCCCCATAAGTTTATCACCAAAAATAATTGTTCAACCACTCCGCAGGCCTCTTTAAGTTTTATGTTAAGAGAATTGCACTCAATCATGCTTTTCTACACAGAAACAACCTAACCCAAGTAATTTTAAAAAACAAAACGGAAAGCTATTCTATGTTCGTTACCAACAAATCCAGGTGTAAAAGCATAGTCAGTAACAATTCTTTTAGATGTGACACCTAAACCCGCAGAAACAACTCCTGAATAATAACCAGCCCTTAATGTTAGATTACCAACGCTCTTTTCCGTACCAAAACGGAATACGTTATCGTTATAATCAGCAACAATTGAAAGGGAATCACTCGTATTAATCACGATACCTATTGTAGTTCTACTATCAACCAACCTTTCCGCCTCATTAAATGTTCCTATCAAATTCTCGCTATTCACGGAAACTCTTAATGAATCACTTAACAAGTATTGCATTCCAACATTAACTGTAAAACCCTCTATATTCTCTATGGTCCGCAATGTCATCCATTTCCCTGAGACACCTAGACTTAGTTTTGGGTGGGGGCTAAATGAAGTTACTAAGGCATATGTATTTTCGCTAAAATCTATTATCTCATCAAAGTAAGGATCTTTTAGGGCAATTTTATAACCCCCAAATGTTATTTTTTCTGTTGGAACAATGAATCCATAATATGAGAATTGTATCCCTACTCCATAGAGTTCCGAGTAAGAGAAACCAATTTGTCTCTCAGAGGAATGAATACTCGCAGGATTCCAACATTGGGAATATACATCTCCATCTAACGCGATTCCGGCTCCTCCTAAAGCCAAAAAGCGTGCTCCAACTTCTGATTGTTCAAAAAAGGCATTTGTCGGGAAACAAAACGTTATTATAAATAAACAAACAAGTGTCAGTCTTAAAAACCGCATTGTATCACCCCTATCTCAATAAATCTTTTCCAAGCATGAGTAAAAGCTATAACTAAATTTTAATTTAAAAATAGCAATCTTCTTGTTACAGCAATCTGTTTCTTATCAGGACCTATTCCTTTGAACATAACTAAGTGCAAACCGGGTCTCACAGCTCTTAGGCTTTCCCCTTTAAATTTCCACACTAATTCAGTCAGCCCGGGAGTTGCTTTTTGTGTATATTGGTATACTAATTTATTATCTAAAGTATATATTCTAACCTCGACATCCATTTCTTCCAAAGAAACCCACTTTATCCTAACTTCGTTTTCCTCTCTGATATTCACTATTTTTAAATCTGTTTCGAATAATGGAACTGGGCCTATTTGTTCATCGGAAGACAAAACTAAATTAAAACTATAATAATCGCTAAACCTGCTACTTGCCATATTACTGAAAAGTCCTTTTACCCTCCAATACCATATACCCTGGCTGAGGTTATCTAATATTTCGACCTTTTTATTTATAGCAGGGATATTATTAGTCTCTTCTGGTTTAAAATTTGATGAACTTGAAAGCTCTATTATATAACTATCATAGCCTATTTCAGATTCCCATTCTAAAACAATATTTTGGTCAAAGATAATCTGATGATTATTAGGCAAGGTAGGGCTGGGTATTGGAAGCAAAGGGACATTCATTTCAATTATCTCACCCCGAGTCATAAGCAAAGCTTCGTTTTCTGAGCATATGGCATAATAATATAATACACCGCTTTCCGGAGGAATATCTATAATTTGATACTCTTTTGGCACACTCTCACAACCTACAACATCATCAATTTTCGAGGTTTCATCAAATAATGCTGCCTTTTCCTTTGCACGGTAAATTAAATATCTGGATGGAATATCAATGCCATAGGCATTTCCTGAAGTCATATTGAATCTTAAAATGACTTCGCCACGGTCTCCTATTTCAACACCAAAGTCTTCCGGAGGTAATGGGTAAGTATCGCAAATTTCCATTAGAATATCTAAAGTGTCATCTTGATTAGCTCTCACCCAAGATACCTTTTCTATTGAATAAAACCCTGCTTTCTTAAAAGTAATAGTATAATCTCCTTCAAGGACATCTTTAAAAACATAATAGCCATCTGAGTTCGTTAGACATACTAGATCTTCTATTTTGACTTGAACATTTTCTATAGCTATCCATTGTTCTCCATCTAAATACCCGATGGTTCCTTGTATACTTCCAATTCCCGGTAATAAAACTATTGTTTCGGCTCCTTCATTGCCATATTGATCCAAGGCAGTAACTGCATAATACCATTTTTTCCTACCACAATCTGGATCTAGTGCAGTAAAACCTGTAACATTTGAAATAAGTTCTCTCTTTTCATTATCATCAGGAGAATATCTATATATCTTATAGGAAGCGGCATCAGAGCCATCTGCACAATATGCTTTTTCCCATGTTAGAACTGCTCCTTCATCTGTTCGATCTATATTAAGATTTTTAACTTCGGTAGGTGGTTCCCAATAATCTATCCAGTCTGTTCTAATACCTTCCCATATTCTAAAATCATCTATTGCACCACTGAATTGACTCCAAGCGGTTCCTTTAGGGCGAACCCTGATGCCATAATTTCCATAATCTCCAGACGGATCAAGGTATCTAGGAGGAGGTATATTTGCAAAGATAGAATACTCTCTTTCCTTTACCCCATTTATGTACATACGAAGCGTTGCATCAATGCCATCCCATGTAAATCCAAGGCGCACCCATTCATTTAACGAAATTGCTGTTTCAGTTGTTCTAGCTATAGGATAGTCATCTCCTTCTATTCTTACAGCCAACTGGAATTGTCCAGTATCTCTTACACGAATCTGCCATCCTCTTCCTACTGCAACAACAGTGTAGGCGGTGGGATACTCATTTAATTTGAATCTTACTTCAACCGATACTTGTTCTTTTACATCTAACTTTGAGCCTTCAGAATAAAGGTAAGTAATTCCTTCACCCGATTCATTAGTCCATTCTATTGCATACCCTGTCTTTCGTCTGGTCCAGGTTCCATTATTTATTTGACCACCAAAACTATTCCCACTACTATCTTGAGCGATTATTTCATTATCTCTATTATCAAACTTCCATTCTAATACAAGATCTGCCTCACCAAGGTCACGTCTCTCCATAGTGACATCTAAAGTTAAATCCTGTTCAGCACTTACCGAAAGTACTCTTTCTGCTGAATGAAACCCGCCTTTCCTAAAGACAACAACATAATCACCCTCTAAAATGTCTTCTAAAAGATAATAACCCTCTGAGTCTGTTAAGGATGATCGATTATCTATTTGGACAAGTACGTTATCCAACACAACCAATGAACCCTCTTCTAAACATCCTATTCTACCCCGTATACTTCCAATTCCTGGCAATAATACTACAGTTTCGGCTCCTTCATTACCATATTGATCCAAGGCTGTAACTGCATAATTCCATTTTTTCCTACCACAATCTGGATCCAGTGCAGTAAAACCTGTGACATTTGAAATAAGTTCTCTCTCCTCATTATTAACAGGAGAATACCTATATATATTATAGGAAGCGGCATCGGTGCCATCCGCGCAATATGCTTTTTCCCATGTTAGAACTGCTCCATCATCTGTTCGATCTATATTAAGATTATTAACTTCGGTAGGTGGTTCCCAATAATCTATCCAGTCTGTTCTAATACCTTCCCATATTCTAAAATCATCTATTGCACCATTAAATTGACTCCAAGCAATACTCTCAGGGCGAATCCTGATACCGTAGTTTCCATAATCTCCAGATGGATCAAGATACCTGGGAGAAGGTTTATCGTCAAATATCGTTCTTTCCCTTACCATTACCCCATTGATGTAGACTTTTGCTAACGCATCTATTCCATCCCAAGCAAATCCGATACGTACCCATTCGTTTAGTGGGATTGTATACCCAGGAGGAGTGGCTATCGGCGAAGTACCTTCTATTTGTATAGCAATCCTTAAGTCTCCGTTATTGTAAACACGAATCTGCCAACCTCTTCCTACTGCGATAGTAGTATAGCCGCTGGTAGGATACTCGTTTAATTTAACTCTTACTTCAACAGATACCTGTTCTTTTATATCTAGCTTCGATTCTTCCGAATAAAGGCAGGTTATTCCTTCACCAGATTCATCCGTCCATTCTATTGCATGGCCTGCATTTCGTCTGATCCAGGTTCCATTATTTATTTGACCATTAAAAGCATTTTCACTGCTATCTTGAACAATAGTTTGATTAGCTTTATCATCAAATTTCCACTCTAACACTAGCTTAGGTTCAGCAATAATGCGATCCATCGTTAATTCTAAAAAAAGATCCTGATCTGCGCCTAAAGAGACTTCAATCTCATTTGTCTTAAACCCACTTTTATTGAAAGTAACAATATAATCCCCTTCCACTATATTTTCTAGGAGATATTGACCCTCCGAATTTGATAAACATGTTAGCTCTCCTATTTTGACTTGAACATGTTCTATAGCTATCCATTGTTCACCATCTAAATACCCGATGGTTCCTTGTATACTTCCAATTCCCGGTAATAAAACTA
>ENA-UOOE01002284-UOOE01002284.1-fermentation-metagenome-genome-assembly--contig:-NODE-2284-length-14037-cov-6.108282_pt1 | contig 14037 bp, 14 predicted proteins | sample MGYA00245776_ERZ724021 | MGnify/ENA primary metagenome ERZ724021 (study PRJEB28704, sample SAMN03018321) | fermentation metagenome | biome: anthropogenic terrestrial biome; feature: soil; material...
TATCCATCTCCCACATCATGGCGGACATCAGCTGGTGAATGCCAAATCCCACCTGTGTGCCCTGCATATAGGTATTGAACTGTCCCGGCACATCCGTCGGCGTCTGCGTTTCGACGATAAGGGTTTCCTTGCGGGGAGTGCCCACATCCGTCATCGCTTCCGTGGATGACCCGGACCTGCATCCCGTCATTGCCGCAGCGAGGAGCAGAAACAGCATGGTAAAAACGAGTACTCCGGAAAGATTCTTTCTGGACATAGATTCCATCCTCCTTTTTGGTTTGATTAACAGTAAAACGGCCGTTTCACGATCTGTCAATCTTTTGTAACCGGGGATCCAAATCTTCTTCAGACAAAACCATAAGTTGTCCTTTTGCCCTGCCCTTTCAATCTGTCCTACCGTATTCTATTCGTCCCAACCTGTCGTTATGAAAAATTCTGTCCGATACCTTGTCCAAAATCCAAAATGTCCTGACCTGTGTTTAGGTGTTAATTACAATGATGGTTTCTTTTCTTTCCATTGAATCTTTTGAATCTTTGATGCGCTTCTTTCTGCCTTCCTATATAGAATAGCACGATGTCTGCTGATATGTCAATGATTTCAATATTTTACCAAATTAGAGCCGGGGAAAGGCTGTATGAAGTGAACCCGTTTAAGAATCGGATTGTTTCCGGACCAGAAGCATCCGAAAGGAGATGCTAATTGGCATCTCCCAGATACTCTTCCAGGCAAAGACCTCTCTCCTTGATCTCCCTTGCCGCTTTCCGTCCCACATAGCGGAAATGCCAGGGCTCATAAATCACACCGGTCTGAGAAGTTTTCCCATCCGGATACCGAAGAATGAATCCATATTCATCGCAATGCTCCATCAGCCACTGCATTTCCGGCGTATCCGCCTGTCTGTCATCCAGGATCTGATAGCTTTCCGATACGATATCCGCAGCCAGTCCCAGATTATGTTCGCTTGTCCCGGGAACCGTGACGACTTTACGTGCTTCTGTCTCTGCCTGACGGCGGTCGAATCCCCTGGACATCTGCTTGTCAATTTGTTTTCCGAATAACTTCTGTTGGTATTCAATGGTTCGATAGGCCGAGCATACAACAGGCGACAAACCCCGGGCCTTTGCATCCGAAAGCATGGCATTCAGCGATTCAATGGCCCGTGCGTCAAACTGCAGTCCGTTATCCAGCTTTTTCAGCGGAACCTCATAACCATCCGGGAGAGGATTCTTATCATTCACCAAAGCCAGCATCCATTTTTCCATTTCTCCACCCCCTGCAGTCTTTAAGGACGTATCGTCTGAGTTTCTATCCCCTGAGCTTATATTCTTTGAGCTCCCGGCCCTTGAGGCCATATCCATGGCTCTCCCCTGACGGGCAGCCTGATCTCCTGTCGATTCAGAAGAATCATTGGCGGACCCGACCGCATTCTGCGCCACAGGAGGGCTCTCCTCTCCCCTGGCCTGTTGAACGCTTTTCGGGTCCTCCCCGGCACCGAGACTTCCTTTGTACAACAACAGCGAAAAAAGGATCAAGGCACCGCAAAGAATCAGGATGGCGCCTTTCCGACCTTTCCGATGTTCATGATGGTTTTCGGATCGGATCCCATATGGTCCGATACCGGACGGACCTGCTGCATGCATTCCAGACATCCTTTCTTTTCTTCCAATCCAATCAACTTGATATCCATGGACTGTTGGTTATGGGGTTACACCTGAATCTATTCGAAGTCTATATCTCCCACCATTATACACCAAATTATTTATATTTGCTGACTGAATTTATCAAAAAGTGAAAAATCAGAGGAAGTTTGGAAAGCAATCGGGCCCTGTCTCCAATCTTTGATTTATATCTGCCAATTGCGCGGCAACGTAACCAGCAACGCGGCAACGTATCCAGCAATAAAATTTTTTTAATTTTTGCTTGACAAATCCCTTTCGGTCATGTAAAATAATATAGGTATTCTAAATGTACGAATTGATTGCCATAGAAATGTAGATCAATTTTCCATTTTGATTTACCGCTCTGTGGCTTTTATTTTGCACTGGGGATAACAATATCAAAAAGGAGGTACCTACTGAATGAATACAGGTACTGTCAAATGGTTTAATGAAGCAAAGGGCTATGGATTTATTTCCAACGACGATGGAACGGGAGATGTCTTCGTACATTTTTCTGCTATACAGGGCGATGGTTTCAAAACGTTGGCTGAGGGGCAGAAAGTAACTTATGATACTGAGCCCGATCCCAAGGATCCCCGCAAAATGCGCGCGGTTAATGTTCAGACTGTTGAATAACCCCGTATCGGCTGAGTTCCATCATCAAAGAATCCGCTCCAGGAAAGGGCGGATTTTTTGTGCCCGTTTCTTTGTATTGATTTCAATCCTGTAACGATTGTCATATAATACCCATCACTATACTGTTTTTATTTCAATCAGGTTTTTGTTCCTGTTGTGCTTTCGTTTTATTCTTGTTTTCATTGCATTTCCGCTTCCCTTCCTTTTGCCTTCTTTCTATTATTCAGGGGAAAAAGTGGTATAATAAGTTAGAAGATCATTTTATCGCAGGGAGTGATGAATTCATGAAGGAAACATTGGAGGACCTGAAAACAAGAAGAAGCTGCAGAAAGTATCAGCAGAAGCAGATTGGACAGGAGGAACTGGATGCAATTCTTGAGGCTGGAAAGTACGCACCTACCGGCATGGGAAAGCAGTCCCCGGTTATGGTGGTGATCCAGGACAGGGAAACCATTGAGAAGATTTCAAAGTTGAATGCCGCGGTGGCAGACAGTCCAACGGATCCTTTCTATGGAGCCCCGACACTTGTCATCGTTTTTGCTGATAAAAATGTAAACACTTATGTCGAGGACGGAGCGCTGGTCATGGGCAACCTGTTAAACGCTGCTCATGCTGTCGGTGTGGATTCCTGCTTTATTTACAGGGCCAGGGAAGTATTCGAAACAAAAGAAGGAAAGGCTCTGCTGAAAAAATGGGGGATCGACGATCAGTATGTGGGAATTGGCAACTGCATCCTGGGATATGGAGCAGAAGGCGGTATCAACCCGGCCGAACCCAGAAAATCAGATTATGTCGTCAAGGCGTGATAAATTGCAGCGAAATCCGCACAAATGCAGGTCGCAGCTGCCTGGATGATATTCCATAAGCCTGTTTTTCGACAGTTGTAAAAAGGTAAAGAGGTGAGAATCCGCACCACTGCGCGGCTTCCACCTCTTTTACTGTGTGATGAAATGTTGTATGGAAAAAGGTTGCCCAGCTCCTTGTTTCGTACTGCTTTGCACCAATGGCAATCAGGCTTGCCCACGGCTGCCATAAGGTTATTGCCTTCATTATCATCTCTCCTAAATACTTCTTTGCAGATTGTCAGCAAAAGTGTCAGCAAGATACGGATATTACAAAACCCACTGTCCTCAGAGGAGAGCGGGTTTATTTGGTGCACCCGGAGGGATTCGAACCCCCGGCCTGCGGTTTAGGAAACCGACGCTCTATCCTGCTGAGCTACGGGTGCACATTGGAACAAATTTAATTTTACCTCTGCCGCTTTGTTTTGTCAACCACGTTTTAAACTCTGTTTTCCACTTCCCGCGCCCTCTTTTTGTCCGATCCTTTTCCTGCATGGACAGCCACATCCTATCGGCCTCCTGAATCAATACCTGACTATTGACAAAATTTATTGCAGAGCCTTTCCATTGGACAAACTTGTATTATAATGTAGACAAGTACTTTTAACGGTATGTAATTGGATGAGTTTACGGTTACGGAAAAGAAAGAGCGTCCTGGCCAGGATGAAGGACTTTTTTACCGTGATCTTTCAGCCAAAACCAACTTATCCGGGAGAAACGATTCCCATCAGCGGCAATGGGGATCAAACCAACGATTCATAGAGCCCCTGCCCATCAGACGTACCATTCGTTGGAACGCAGGATGGACAGGGGGAAAAGGTTTCTGCTTTTCGGACAGCTGAAGCGCCGAATCGTGTCCGGTCAATGTTTCAGCCGTTCTGCCGGGCCCAATACATCAAAACACCGATGATGGTCTTGCTGTCCCGTATTTCACCATTTTTTACTTTCCCCAGGACTTCATCAAAGGGCACCGTATCAAACGTCAGCTCCTCGAATTCATCCAGATTCTGTCCGGATACCCGTTTCAGTCCGGAAGCTGCAAAGATGTGGATGACTTCATCGTGGCTGCCGGGAGAAGAATAGGGGGATGTCAGCAGCGACCATTCCTGTGCTTCATAGCCTGTTTCTTCCTTCAGTTCCCGCTTTGCCGCCTCCAGGGGAGTTTCCCCCTCATCAACAAGGCCGGCAGGGATTTCCCGGATAGCGGCATGGATCGGATAGCGGTATTGTGTGACCAACAGCATTTTCCTGTCGTCATTTACTGCCACCACAGCAGCTGCCTGCTTATGGGAAACAACCTCCCGGGTCGTTCTTCTTCCATCCTCCAGCTCCACTTCGTCGTTATAAACTTTTATGATCTTTCCGCTGTACACGTTCTGTCGGGATATCGTTTTCAATTGATTCACTCCATCTTCTGTCAAAAATCCACCCGTTTGCCTGTCCGCCAGGATTCATACGCCTTTTCCATCAGTTCAGTCAACTGGATGCCTTCCTCCAGGCCAAATTGAGGGGAACCACCGTTCTCAATTGCATCCATCCATTGCTGGATGGCAGAAGGCAGGGCATCCGGCAATTTTGACGGCGTGACAAATCCTTTGGACTCCGGCGCATATTTTTGGGAAGAAATCCTTACCGTGTTGTCGGGGCCTCCGATCAGCAGGCTTCCTTCCGTGCCGTAAATCTCCATGGAAAATGGGCTGGCCGGTGTGACAAAACCGGTTTCCACAATGGCAATTGCCTTATTTTCGAATTCAATGACGCTGACCGCATTGTCCTCCACTGCCCGGTTGGTATAACTGTTGAAAACCGAACTGATATTCCTGGGCTTCCCCAGCAGCCAGCGGGACAGATACATGGGATGGGCTCCCAGGTCCATCATGGCACCTCCGCCGCATGCCTTCGGATCGTAGAAATGATCCGGCAGCCAATTGCCGACCGCTCCGTCATGAGCATTTCTCACACGAAGCAGCGTAATGCCCCCAAGCCAATCCTCCTCCACTGCCTCCTTTGCAAAGAGGTTGGCGGGAAAGGTGCGATGCGGAAAGGAAATACAGAACTGCACATTGGCTTTCTGCACCGCATTTCTTATTGCCTCACATTCCTTTACCGTAAGCGCCATGACCTTTTCCGTGAAAATATGCTTTCCGGCGTTCGCCGCAGCAATGATTACTTCAGGATGCAGATTGGTCGGGGCATTGATCACAACCGCATCCACATCGTCCCGTTTCAGCAAAGCGGGCAGATCTTCCTCGAAGGAAGCACCCAGCTCTGCCGCCCATTGCCTGCCCCTCCCCGGCTGTTCATCCCATACAGCGGTGATCCTGGCACGGCCCGTTTGTGAAATCTGTCCGGCATAATCCCTTGCATGAACATGCCACCCGCTCAGCATAGCTACTCTAAGCATAATGATCCTCCTTCCCTTACTTACCCTTTCAACTTCCTGCCCGGGCTTCCTGTGTTCAGTATAATCCACCGCTTCCGGTCTTTCAAGGCCAGAATAGCCAAAAGGTCAGAAAAGGCCAGGTTACCTTGCTATTCTTTCTTTTTATGATAGAATGGAAATATACTGGAATTTGAAAGGGGTTATGACGCAGATGGTAAGAAAAATGAAGAGAGAGGATAAGGACATTTTCCTTCACATGACAAATCAGTTTTATGCATCGGACGCCGTCCTCCATCCGATTCCGGAAGAATATCACGAGGATGCATTTGAAGAAATCATGCGTTCCGATGTTTATCTGGAAGGATATATTCTCGAAATGGACGGAAAGCCGGCAGGCTATGCCATGACGGCAAAAACCTATTCCCACGAAGCCGGCGGCATTGCCCTATGGATCGATGAACTGTTTATCTCGGAACAATACCGCTCAAGGGGACTGGGAACAGAGTTTTTCAGCTATCTGAAAGCCCACATGAATCCCTCCATCGCCCGGGTAAGGCTGGAAGTGGAATCCGACAATCATCGGGCCATCCGGCTTTATCGAAGAGTCGGATTCACTGAGCTGGAATACAATCAGATGTATGTGGAGAAATAAACTTTATTTCGATTGGCAGATCCCTGAATTAACCACATGAAAGGGCGGACGTCCGTTGAAGAAATTCAGGATATTCCGGGCGCATTCCCATGCCATATGAATCCTTGTTTCTGTCGCGTCGGTGCCGATATGAGGCGTCAGAACAACATTGTCCATTTTCAGAAGCTCCGGTGAGATAACAGGCTCCCTTTCATATACATCCAGGCCTGCACCAGCCAGTTTGCCCTGCTGCAGCCTGGCAACAAGGGCCTCCTCCTCCACCACCGGTCCCCTGGAAGTGTTGATAATATACGCAGTGGGCTTCATAAGGGAAAGCTCCCTCTGCCCGATCAAATGATGCGTCTCTTCGGTTAATGGTGTATGTATGGTAACCACATCGGAGGATTTCAACAGATCATCCAGCCTTTTGTAAACGGCGCCCAGCTCCATCTCAATCACGGGATCCAGCCGTTTGCGGTTATAATAGGAAACCCGCATGTCAAAGGCAGAAGCCCGCTTTGCAACCGCCCTGCCGATCCGTCCCATCCCGATAATGCCAAGCTCCTTGCCATACAATACATGGCCCATGTTCTTCATCATGCCCCACCTCGAAGCATCCCCCTGCCGCAGCGCCCGATCACATTCGGTGATACGGCGCATGACAGAAAGCATCAGCCCCATAGCAACCTCTGCTGTGGCATCCGTTACGGCATCCGGAATATTGGCAACAACAATTCCTTTTTTCGTGGCGGCCTGTATGTCGATGGCATCAAAACCCGCGCCGTAGACACTGATGATCCGAAGACGGTCCGCTGCCCGGATGAGCCCGGCATCCATACGGATCCCCGCAGCAAGGATCCCATCATAATCCGCGACAATCGAAAGCAGACTTTCCCTGGACATGGAACCTTCCCGGTGTATTGTCACTTCAAAATCATTTGCCAGGCATTGCAGCCCCTTCTCCGGGAGTGGATAGGTGACCAGTATTTTCTTTTTGCTCACAGCAAACATCCCCCCATAAATGACAGGTCCATTGTAAAACATGATATGCCGATCCCTGTTGGTAATATAAACACTTCCATGCATATACAACCATCTGTTTATAATATACTATCCTGATGAGGGAAATACAAGGAGAAGTTCAATTCGCGATTTTATAATCCGGATGAATTCCGCTGACCTTTCCTTCCAGGCCCTTGCTGAAATAAAGTTTTTTATCCTGCGTGATGAGCATGGCCGGAACCCCCAACTGATCGGCAAGCTTCAATCCGTCCTTCACGCCCAGGATAAACAGGGAAGTCGTCAACGCATCGGCGTCGATCCCGTTTTTTGTCAGAACCGTCGCGCTGATCACCCCATTGTTTGCCGGATAACCGGTCTGGGGGTCAAAAATATGATGATATCGTTTCCCCGTTTTCTGATAGACCTCCGTCATATATCGCTCATAATCCCCGGAGGTAACCACTGCTTCTCCTTTGGTCTCCACCACGGCAACACGCCTGCGCTTCTTTTTGTCCTCTTCCATTCTGGGATTCTGGATTCCAATCCTCCAGGGTGTGCCATCCTCTTTTCCATTGATAACCGCAATATTTCCGCCCAGGTTGATCAGCGCATGGGTCACCCCTTTCTTTTTCAGGATCCGCACAGCTTCATCGCCCGCATATCCTTTTGCAATTCCGCCCAAATCCAGGCCCATCCCTTCCTTCTCCAGAAAAACCGTTTTCTTTTCCTTGTCCAGCTTTACCTTTTTATAATTCACCAGGTAAAGTTTTTTTTCAATTTCCTCCCTGGCCGGTATCCTCTGATTCTCTTTTCCGATATTCCACAGGCTGCTGACGGGCAGCGTGGAAATGTCAAATGCCCCGTTGGAACGTTTTGCATACTGCAGAGCCTTCTGAATCACAAAGAAGGTGTCGGAATGGACCGGAACCGGCTGCTTTCCTGCATTTCTGTTTATTTTGGACACATCGCTGTCCTCCACGGTAACGCTCATTCGCTGTTCAATTTCCCGGATCCTCTCCTTGGCTGCATTCAGCGCATCCTCTGGATGGTCACCTCCCGAAACTGAAAAAGTGATATAGGTATCCATGGCAAACAAATTATCCTGTACTGGTTCGGTATCCTTCCGGCAGGATATCGTACCCGTCAGTATCAGTGTGATCACCAATAACAGCTGGATCCCGGAACCAAGCTTTCTTTTCGTCATTCAATTTCTTTCCTTTCCATGCTTTTCCCTGCCTGTTTTCCGCATTGCCCTGTTCGCCCATCTTCCTCCGGTACAGGCCCTTTCTTCCTTTCCGCTCCCCGCTCGTTCTTTTATTCGTTTGTTTCTTTATTGGGCAGTCTTCTTATCTTCTAATCTTAGCATAAAGGAAATTTCCGGGCAATTCATCTTGCATTTTCATATTTGCAAAAAAGCCAAAATAATTTTGTGATTTATGCAGGAATTTTAAAATTTATATAGAATAAATAGCTTGTTTGTGTAATTGTGTATAATTTTTACATAAGTACTATAAAACAATAAAATCCGGTAAAATATACTTTATGCGTAAGAAGGTTGAAAAGAATGGAAACAATGATGGATAACTTTATCGTGAATGAACAGGTAATCGAGAATCTGCGTGCTCATCTCAATCAGCTGATTGCAGACCACGGGGAGGATGAGCTGCTTCATCCGGATGTCGTCGAGTTCAGTCAGCTGCTTGACAACTTCATCTCTGCATATACAGTCTCCAGTCTGGAACAAAATCAACAATAACAGATGACTGCCTCATGCTCGTGCAGGACAGACAGAATCAGGGGCGGGGTGATGGAAAATACCCGGCCTTATTGCTGTATTTTTGGCCTGGAAACAGAGCTGTCCTGAGGGGTTCCATCTACTGCAGACTGCAGTTTCCGGTACAGAGCCTCCGTTTCCTCCGGTTTTTTGAAATTCAGGACGATCCACTCATCCCCCGTGTGCATCAGAATAAAAGGGCCTCCGGTGGAAAACGAAATGAGTCTCGTTTTCCCCAGCTCTTCCAGGTCATAAATCCCTCTTCTGGCAATGCCGAGCAAATTCATACCATTTGTCCTTGTCTTGATCCGGGGCAGCAGCTCCCTCAGCTCAAGCCGGTCAATGTCTTCTATCTGCATCTCCACTCCGTATGAACCGGTTATTCGTACATAATTTTCACTTATCATCACCTGAGGCGGCTTGATGCCGATATAGAGCACCAATACCAAAAGAACGACAATCGATATATTGAAAAGATATTGCAGCACCTGATCCTTTTTGTTTTGCATCGTTCCTCCCTCTCACACGCCAGGTATGCATTCTGCGGATCCGGCAGGAAAACAGCAGCCAGGGGTCCACCGAAACCACGAGTAAGACGGCGTGATTATGAAAAGTCTCCATATTAAAGTATACACTAATGTATATCGTCAAACCAGCGAAAATATTTATAAACCACAAAATGGATTTTTTAACAACTGTCTGTCCTTTTCGTTTCCCATTTTTACATATTCTTTTCTTTGGAAAACCAAAACAGAAACAGGAAAGCTTCCGGATATTTTCAGGCTAGAAAACGTCCGACTTTGGGATAATAATTATATCAAACAGAAAAAGGAGTGAATTCATCATGAAAGGCAGAAAACCTATAAGAAAAATGATGTCGGAATTCTCTGAAGAACTGGGAGTAACCACTCACAAAAAGAGCAAAGTGGGAATCGGTTTGTTGGTCGCTGCCGGTGGGATTGTTGGATACAGTCTGGTACGGGGAACTATGAATCGTATAAAATAAAAAATAGAAACTTTGAACAGGGAAAATATCCAAATAATTTCAGGAGGCTGGCAAAGCCTCCTTTTTTATTGGCTTGCCACATTACCGTCCATTTCATCCGGACATTGCGTCCCTCCCCGCCGAGAATACCCATCAATTATCCAGCAAAATTTTCTTGACATTCCCACTCCGCAGCATTATACTATTGACAGTTAACTAGCTAATGATTATGGCATTAACTATTATTATTATTATACAAATGCTACCCAATCATGCCGCTGTAAAAAATACAGAAAATACATTACGCCGATATATTCCGTACTGCAACGGGGTCCATCCGTCCATAAATCCGGCAGGAGGTGTAAAGATTGGAGCAATCCATGAAAAATAAAAGTGACGGGGTGTCCGCCGGCAAGGAAATATTACATCAGATCATTTGCTTTGCCATGAAACACCGAACCATCATGCAGAGCTATCTGGATAAAACAGGGGTTTATCAGGCACAGCACCATTTGTTGATGAGAATCTCCCGCAATTGTTTTGCGTCCCAGAAAGATCTTGCGGAATCCATGGAAAAATCCCCGGCAACCGTTGCTGTTTCCCTGAAAAAGCTGGAAAAAGGGGGGTATATCACACGGACCGCGGATAAGGCGGACAACCGGCTGAATCAAATCCGCATTACCGGAAAAGGAAATGAGGTCGTGGAGCAAAGCAGGCAGATTTTCATTACTTCCGAGCAAAGAATCTTTCAGGGACTGACAAAGGAAGAACAAAGCAGCCTTTTGCTGCTGCTGCAGAAGTTGAATGCCAACCTCACAGGAATGGAAGAGGAGATACGGGCAAAATAAGGTTCGGAGATAAAACAAGGTCATGCTTGTGGTAAGAAAGGACAGAATGTATGAAAGAATACTGGAAATATGCAAAGCCATACCTTTCATCGATGATCATCGGGCCCATTCTGATGATTACGGAGGTAATCGGTGAAATCATTATGCCGCTGCTGCTCAGCAATATCATAGACAACGGGATCCTTGGCAGCCGCGGTACCTCCTATATTGTGTCAATGGGTGTCGCAATGGTGGGAACTGCCCTGGCCATGCTGCTGGGAGGCACAGGCGGAGCTTTTTTTGCCGTTCGGGCTTCCTCAGGATTTGCCAATAACCTGCGAAAGGATATGTTCCATAAAATACAGGAATTCTCTTTCTCAAATATTGATGAACACAGCACCGGATCCCTGGTGACGCGGCTGACCAACGATGTCACCCAGCTTCAAAATATGATGCAGATGATGCTGCGCATGGCCCTGCGGGCTCCGGGAATGCTGATCGGCGCGCTGATTATGGCTATCCGGCTGAACGCCAGACTGGCCACGGTTATCCTGTTTATCATTCCGTTGCTGGCAGTGGCGATCTTCCTGATCATTCGAATCGGTTTTCCCCGGTTCACCATCATGCAGAAGAAGCTGGATGCGCTGAATACTGCCACCCAGGAAAATCTGACCAATATCCGTGTGGTCAAGTCCTTTGTGCGGGAGAACCACGAAGAGGAGAAGTTTCAGAAAGCCAACAGGGATCTGATGGAAAAAACCATTCATGCCATTAAAGTTGTCATCTTTACCATGCCTGTCATGACCCTGACCATGAACATCACGACTCTGGCCGTGGTATGGTTCGGAGGGAATCAGATTATTGTCGGCAGCATGAAAACCGGCGTTCTGATCGCATTTATAAACTATGTGACTCAGATTCTGATGTCCCTGGTTATGATCTCCGCCATCATATTGAACGGATCAAGAACCCTGGCATCTTCAAAACGTATTGATGAAGTCCTGCATACCCATGTGGATCTTTCGGATGAAAACGCCTCACGAAAGAACCAAATTGTCCGGGAAGGCCGGATTACATTCCGGAATGTTTTCTTTCGTTATTATAAAAACAACAAAAAGTGGATCCTGCAGGATATCAATCTCAACATTGAGCCGGACGAGACCGTGGGAATCATTGGCTCCACCGGATGCGGCAAGACCACACTGGTGCAGCTGATCCCCAGACTGTATGACGTCAATTCGGGAGAGGTCCTGGTGGATGGAATCAACGTAAAGGATTATTCCCTGAAAAACCTCCGCAGCGGTGTCGGCATCGTCCTTCAGAACAATGTCCTGTTCTCCGGCACCATCCGGGATAATCTGATGTGGGGCGACGAGGGTGCAGATGAGGAAACCATTACCCGCTTTGCAAAGAATGCGCAGGCGCATGATTTCATCACGTTATCCCCCAATGGCTACGATACTGAACTGGGTCAGGGAGGCGTCAACGTTTCCGGAGGGCAGAAACAAAGACTGTGTATCGCCCGGGCGTTGTTGAAGCGGCCCAAGATCCTCATCCTGGATGACAGCACCAGTGCAGTGGATACAGCAACCGAATCCAGGATTCAGGAAAGTTTTGAAAAGGACCTGCTTCATACGACGAAAATCATCATTGCGCAGAGGATTTCCTCCGTGATGGACGCGGATAAAATTGTAGTGATGGACGAAGGAAAGATCACCGATGTGGGGACCCATTCCGAATTGCTGCAAAGCTGCGAAACATACCGGGAAATCTACAGTTCGCAGATGGATAAGGCGGTGACTGCCTCATGAGTCATATGACAGAGGAGAAAAAAGAAGCACTGATTGAAAGATATGGAAGTCAGTATACCACATCGGAACAGGAGCTCAGAAGCAAGGGATCCAGACGGGGAAAATCGGGGAAAAAGGGACCGGAGCGCGGTATGGCCGGGACCAAACCGAAAAATGCCGGATCGACCATCCGACGGCTGTTCGCCTATCTCGATCAGGACAAACTGAAAATGGTTCTCGTTTTTATCTGTGTGCTGGTAAGCTCCGTAACTGCGCTGGCAGGAAGTTATATTCTGCGGCCCGTCATCAATAATCTGGCAGACCCACAGCTTTCTGCAAAGGCAAAAACACATGGGCTCCTGATGGGTGTGACTGTCATGGCGGTGATTTATCTTATCGGTGTCCTGAGTTCCTATCTGCAGATGAGAACCATGATGAATGTTTCAGAGAGTGCCTTGTACCATATCCGGGAAGACCTGTTCCATCAAATCCAGAGACTGTCCCTGCGGTTTCATGACACCCACTCTCATGGCGAAATCATGAGCCGGTTCACCAATGATCTGGATGTAGTCAGCCAGATGCTGAGCAATACCCTGCCGCAGATCTTTTCCGGCATCGTTTCCATTATCGGCACCCTTGTGCTGATGTTCTATACAAACTGGATCCTGGCACTGCTGGTCATTTTGACCGTTCCGGGAATGGCTCTTGCAGGCGGTGCCATTGCCAAACGAAACCGACGCTATTTCAGGCAGCAGCAGCAGTCCCTGGGTGCAGTAAATGGATATATTGAAGAGACCGTGACCGGTCAGAAGGTGGTAAAGGTGTTTTGTCATGAAGACACAGCCATAGAGGAATTTGATGCCATCAGCGACGACCTGCATGATAAACAGGTCCGGGCAGGTTTTTTCGGCGGCATCATGGGTCCGGTCATGGGCAGTCTGAGTCAGGTAAGCTATGCCCTGGCGGCTGTGGTCGGCGGCATTCTTTGCCTGACCGCCAACTTCGATATCGGCGGCCTGACCATTTTCACCAACTATGCCAGGCAGTTTTCCAGGCCAATCAATGAACTGTCCATGCAGATGACAACGATATTTTCAGCTCTGGCCGGAGCCGAGCGGGTCTTTGAAGTCATGGACGCGGACCCGGAAACCCCGGATCCGGAGAATGCCATTGCAATCTGTTCCCAATCGGAAAGGGTGGAAGACGCTCAGCCTATAAAGGGCAGGGTGACCATGGAAAACGTCAGCTTTGGATATAACCCGGGCAAGACAATATTAAAAAACGTAAGTGTCACGGCGGAACCGGGACAAAAAGTGGCTTTTGTCGGATCCACAGGCGCAGGCAAAACCACCATTACCAACCTGATCAACCGGTTTTACGATATGGAAGAAGGAAGGATCACCATCGACGGCATGGACATCCGGAACATCCGGAAGGATTCCCTGCGAAGCAACATTGCCATGGTTCTGCAGGATACGCATCTGTTCTCCGGAACGGTCATGGAAAAC
>ENA-UOOE01002289-UOOE01002289.1-fermentation-metagenome-genome-assembly--contig:-NODE-2289-length-14010-cov-27.317019_pt1 | contig 14010 bp, 12 predicted proteins | sample MGYA00245776_ERZ724021 | MGnify/ENA primary metagenome ERZ724021 (study PRJEB28704, sample SAMN03018321) | fermentation metagenome | biome: anthropogenic terrestrial biome; feature: soil...
ATGGCGGACTGGCAACACCGTCAGCTTTGGGACAGAATGACTTAGCTTAAACAGTGTTCTTGACAACAAGCTAAGTCTTCATAAACCTATAGATTACATTATGAGCTTTGGGTATAGAAGACTGATTCCTGAAAGAATCATAAAAAAGGCAGCCATTGCCGCACTAGGGGTGCACTTTTCTCCGTTGCCTAGATACAGAGGATTTGCTCCTTTGAATTGGGTGCTGATTAATGGAGAACATGAAACAGCGGTGAACCTTTTCTGCCTTGATAAAGAAATTGATAATGGCGACATTGTTGATAGAGAATTTGTTACCATTGATTATCTTGATGATATTAATACCTTATATGAAAAATGTCTTTGCGAATTTCGAAAGTTAATGTATAGGTTTATTCCTAAACTAGAGTCAGGAAAATTTGAAGCTGAAAAACAAGATTCATCAAAAGCTACATATGCTTGCGCGAGAAGTCCAGAAGATGGGATTATAAACTGGAATCGGGGATCCAGAGAAATTTACAATCTGGTTAGAGCGTTGACATATCCGTTCCCGGGAGCGTATACGTATTTTGACGATCAGAAGCTGTATATATGGTCTTGCGAAGAATACGATATTCCAAAATATGAAGGCCTTATCCCTGGCAAGGTCATTAAGATAGTTAAAGGTACAGGAATTGTCGTTTTATGCGGAACCGGCGCTGTTCTTCTTAAAGAGGGCCAGATAGAAGGCAACGAAAGAAAGACTTTAGATAGGATTATTGCGAGCGTACGAATCACTTTAGGCAATTAAATTTCTTATTTGATTACTAATTAGTGGAGGAATCGTCTATGAAAAAGATACTTATCGTTTCAACGGTGAGTAGACAGTTTTATTTGTTCGAACAAGGTAATATTGAAGTTCTAAAGTCTCTAGGGTATGAGATTCATGGAGCTGCTAATTTTGCGGACGCAAATGAAAGATTAGACGCTCTTAATATTATAAGGCATCCAATTGATATCCAAAGATCGCCATTTTCGTTAAAGAACATTAAGGCCTACCAGCAGCTGAAAGAACTAATGAGAGCAAAGAATTTTGATGCAGTACATTGCCATTCCCCTGTAGGTGGTGTATTGGCAAGGTTAGCGGCTAAGTCCATTCAACTTTCTCCGGTCATATATACCGCACATGGATTTCATTTTTATGATGGGGCACCTAAGACAAATTGGATTCTTTATTATACAGTTGAGAAGTTTTTATCGAGGTTTACAGATTTGTTGATTACTATCAACAAAGAGGACTATGAAAGGGCTAAGAAGTTTAAAGCGAAACGGGTTGTTTATATTCCTGGTATTGGTGTAGATTGTAATAAATTCATCCCTCATGAAAAAAAGCGTAATGAAAAAAGAAAAGAACTTGGGTTGCACGATGATACAATAGTTTTGCTTTCAATTGGTGAATTGATAAAGAGGAAAAATCACGAGACCGCCCTTAAGGCTATTGCAGAACTGAAGAACCAGAAATTAATATATTTGATTTGCGGAAGAGGAGAGCTTGAAAGCCATTTGCGGCAGCTATCCCGAAAATTGGGAATAGAAGAGAAAGTACTATTTTTGGGTTTTAGAAATGATATTCCGGAACTATGCATGGCTTCTGATATCTTCATTTTCCCATCCTACCAGGAAGGATTACCAGTATCTGTAATGGAGGCTATGTCGGCAGGATTGCCGGTGGTTTGCTCAGCAATACGCGGAAATAATGATCTGATTGAAAACGATAAAGGAGGATTTCTGCTTGGCGCAAAAGATGTCGAAGGATTTGCCAAGAGCATCGACATGCTTATAAAAAACCATAATTTGGGAAAAGACATGGGACGGTTTAATCTGGATAAGGTTAAAACCTATGATAAACAGGTGGTCAAGCAGAAAATGAGCAATGTATATGGCGATTTGTTGTAACTAACATGGAAGGGTGTTGCACCAAGTAAAGACAATGTTGATTCATGACGTATTTTAAAATGACAATACTGATCCAGAGGTGCGGCCTTATTTAGGCATGTGACAGGAGAATATGGATTGTCTTTTCTATGAATATAAATAAAGCTATTACTGTGCAGTTTCTCATAAGGTGGACAAGCGGTCCGAATTTGAATTTTATCCTGTTTCGTCGAGGAGTAAAAGACAAGCAATAGGCAAATTAATTGATGACACATACAGAACTTCAGGAATGTATGAATACGGCCTCCGATTTCTCTGGTACTGCGAATAAGCATGGGGGCAAATGGCCTCTAGTTATGAAGAGTGTTAAAAAGTTGCCAGAAAGCAGGTCATAAAATGACATCATTAGAAAATTAACTTCTGAGAGTTCAATTCAGATATAATTTAGGTAAGGCATATTTCCAGGTCATGATGAAGACAAGGAAGCGATATCTTAGTAAGTTCTAAACCATAATTCGTTTGGAGGCTTGCCTTAATGAAAGTACTTGTAACTGGCGGAGCAGGATATATTGGTTCTCATACGGTCAGAGCCTTAAAACTAAATGGTGACATTCCAATTGTAATTGATAACCTTTCTTCAGGGCATTCCGAACTTGTAAAAGGTACTGAACTAATTATGGGAGATATTCGTGATTCAGAACTATTAGAAGAAACGATTAGGAATCACAAAATTGACTCAATAATACATTTCGCCGCAAATAGTCTTGTTGGAGAGTCGATGACCAAACCTGCCAAATATTTGCGTGATAACCTTGATATGACGATATCTGTTTTAGAAGCGATGGTTTCAACTGATTGTAGAAACATTGTTGTTTCATCATCTGCAGCTGTTTACGGTATACCAGCCCATATTCCAATTACTGAAGACGACTCTCTTATTCCAGTTAACCCATATGGCCAATCCAAGCTATTTATGGAACAAGTAGTAGAATGGTATGTAAAGCTATTTGGCCTTCGAGCAGCCAGGCTACGTTATTTCAATGCGGCAGGTGCGCACCCGGATGGCGATTTAAAAGAACTACATAACCCTGAAACACACTTAATTCCCTTAACAATACGAGCAGCTTTTGATCCTTCATTTACGCTCAATTTGTTTGGAACAGATTATCCAACACCTGATGGGACTTGTATTCGTGATTATGTGCATGTTTGCGACTTAGCATCCGCTCATGTATTGGCTTTACAAACGCTTGAACGTGATAAAACAAGTTTTATCTGTAATCTTGGAATTGGTCACGGATACTCCGTAAGAGAAGTGATTAATGCGGTAGAAATAGTGACTGGACGGAAGGTCAAATACCTTGAATGTAAGAGAAGGGTGGGAGACCCACCGATGTTAGTGGCACAGGCTATTGCAGCAAGACAGCTGATTGGTTGGCAACCAAAGTATAATAAAATAGAGCAAATGGTGCAGTGGTAAACAGTTGATGTATTTACTAACACAATTTCAAACTGGAGGTTAGGATGAACAGAACATTGACTTATCTTTGTCTGCAGGTGACAAGACAAGGTCAGGCAAGTTATGCTCATGTACATGAGATAGCCAATGGACTACGAAAGAGAGAATGGGAGGTAGAGCTACACGAGCCGCATTATTCCGCAGGATCGCTGCCTAGTGTTCTTACACGTCTACTAGCCTTTATAAGTGTTCAATTTAACATTTATTTTGCCAAAAAGAAAGCTGAGATTTTATATGTAAGACTTCATTTCGCTGCATTTCCTACAGTACTATGGGCTCATATTAAACATATACCACAAGTGCTTGAAGTAAATGGACCTTACGAAGACCTTTTTATTGCTTGGCCATGGACACGCAAGTTTGAACGGTTTTTCAAATGGTTAATGAGAAAACAAATCCAATTCGCTGACGAAATTATTGTTGTAACCCCTGAGCTGGGGGAATGGGTAAAACATGAAGTAAAGGGTAAAGAGATACATGTTGTTCCAAATGGAGCAAATACAGAATTATTTAATCCCTCATCTTCTGGAAAGTTCGATATATCTAGGCCATATGTAGTGTTTTTCGGAGCACTCGCTGCTTGGCAAGGCATTGAAGTACTATTACAAGCTTTATCAGAACCTGATTGGCCAAAAGATGTATGTCTTCTCATAATCGGTGATGGTGTTTGTCGAGATATAGTTGAAAGCTCAGCTCAGATTAATTCACAGATTATTTACCTAGGAATGCGTCCATATATAGAGATGCCCAAGTTTATTACAAATGCTTTGGCAGGAGTCTGTCCTATGACTAATTTGAATGGCCGTTCTTCTACCGGTTTATACCCGCTAAAACTTTTCGAAACCCTATCTTGTGGAATTCCGGTTATTGTGACTGATTTTCCCGGACAAGCAGATCTGGTTCGAGAATGCCAATGCGGAATAGTTGTACCGTCAGAATCCCCGAGATCATTGGCTAAGGCGGTTTCGTATCTTTATACTAACCAATCTATAGCACATCAAATGGGCATGAATGGTCGAAAAGCAATGCTATCTGAACATTCCTGGGATATACGTGCCGGAAAAACTGCACAAATCCTGGAAGGATTACTTAATAAGAAGTACAATCTTGGGACGTGAAGTTATTGTTATTATCCAATGTTCATCCAAAAGGGAAAAAAGATAGCAGTATAAGTTTAATTCTTGGTATTATGCTATTGCTTTGCACATTATGTGTTTTATTACCGCGCCGATACTCAAGAGTAGGCGAAATAGATCTTTTATCAAGCTTGTATTACACTTTTATCGTGGTTTTTTCATTGCTAATTCTGTATGGAAAAATCCCTGCTAGGCGTTCTATTTTGGAACCGGTATTCTCTTTAACTTTACTTTTTTTTTCGATTGGTATGAGCTATTATCGCTATGCTTTTGGCTCTGTAAGAGACTTTTCTGAGTTATGGCGAAGCGTTTTTCTATCAATAATAATTATTGGTTGTCGCCTTATATCTACGGTTCGAGTTAGCAAAGAAGAATGTAAGAAATATCTCAAAGCATTAACCGTAATTGTGACAATTTCAATGGGAATATCAATCATATGGTCGCTTTCTTTCAATACTACCATTGAAAATGCTGATAACCTTCGCATATTATCAGCTGGGGTTGGAATAGTACGCGCCACCTCTCCTTTCGGCGGTCCCAATTTAGTAGGTGCACTTGGAGCCATTATTTTTCCCTTAACTTTATTGTTTCAAGGCAAACTTAAATATGTGCCTCCAATAGTAGTCTTTGTTGGAACAATTTTGACAGGTTCGAAAACCGGTATTTTGTCGCTTTTGTGTTCTTTAATAATCATCACGTTATTTTTCCTTCCCAAAAAGACAGTCCAATCATTTCTGCTAGTTATCGTTATCTTAGGCATAGGTTTGTTTATAACAGTTCGCTATGATCTAAGAATAATGGACCTTCTCAATCCCAAATTAGCCTTGCAATCTGGTGGTTCTTTCCGAATTCGCACCTGGCAGGAAGCAATTGGACTTATCGCCGAAAAGCCGATTTTTGGTTGGGGAAAGGATTATTTGTATTATGGACGATTATATAGCCAAAGTTTTTCAGCCCATAATGTATGGCTACAATTGTTCCTAGACTATGGCATATTTGTCGGGTTTGTAGCAAGCATGCTTTTGTTTTCTTCTATTTGCTATATTGTGTATTGGGGTTTCAAAATGAAGGGATCGGGTTTATTGATAGCGTCTTCCTCCATTTCCTTTTTTGTTAGTAGCTTTGGGGATTACATCTTTTGGGAAAGTAGAGCCTTGATAATAATGAGTCTATTATTTGGAGCTTATCTGATGCTAGTGAATAACGGTGTAGATTTTATTGTCAAAACAGTGGGAGGGAAAAATGATGCGAATTGTGGTTGTAGCTGATGGACATCCCACTCTATCAAATGCAGCTCAATGGGCTTTTGTAGCCGCTAGATTACGCGGGTATGCTTCAGAGGGGCATAATGTTCATTGTATTGTTCGAAATCTAGGTTCAGACCCAATTCCTATAGAATGTTATAATCTTGTTCAGGCAGCTGATAGCAAATATGCTATTGATATAATAAGAAAAATAGCCCCAGATGTTGTGGCTTGCCACGCTCCCGATCCAAGCTCTTTTTCCGGAGAAGTAGCTGCTGAGGTAGTAAATGCCTTGCCTACATATCTTTGGATTCATGGATATGAATCATTATACACTGCCTTCTATGGTTATCAGAAAGGATGGAAGATACCACTTTCAATTCTTCGGGATTTTGTAAGGTTAAGAAGGTTGCGCCAAGTGGTGAATAGAGCTTCAGGAGTAATCTATGTTTCTGAGTGGATGAAAGCGGCTGGGCAAAAGGGAACTGGCAAGCCTAAATGTAGGTCATATGTCATTCCAAACCCAATTGACACCGAGTTATTCAAACCACAAGGGGAACACATCCATAAAGACAAAATTCGTGTCATTGCCGTCCGCGGCCTTAACCATAAGTATGGAGTAGATCTGGCAATTCGGGCTTTGGCCGAAAATCATGATGCTGAGCTAACAGTGATTGGTAGTGGTCCACTCAAGAAACAGTACGAAATACTGGCAGAGCAACTAAACTGTCCCGTCCATTTTTATCCTTCTACGTTTCAGCCCCATGAACTTGTTAATATCTATAATGATCATGACGTGTTTTTAGCTCCCTCAAGAGCAGAGGCGCAAGGAGTAGCAATGTGCGAAGCAATGAGTTGTGGGCTTCCGGTAATTGCCACTAGGGTTGGCGGGATTCCTGAATATGTTACTGATAAGTATAGCGGATTTCTAGTGTCACCAGAGAGACCTGATGAGATCCGAGAAGCGATAAGACGCTTTTCTGGTGATCGGCTACTTTTAAAGGAAATGGGCTTGAATGCCATGCATGAGATGCGTAATAAGTGCGCTAATGATTTAGTTATCCGTAAAGAACTAGAAGTATTTAAACAAAAGGGCAATTCACCTAATTGTTTCTAAAGTAGAACACCTATGCATACGCTATTATTTTTAGTATGTTTTCTTATCCTATGGGAGGTAAATTATGAATTGAGATAAGGCTATTATTGTCCAATAACGATGCATTCCTAAATGCATTGCCATTACTCAGGATGTACTAATTTTACGCTCAAGTATAATTAATCGTTGACCTATTTTTCCGAATGTGGGAGATGTTCTAATTATGAGACGAAAATTTGCCTTTTCTATAACTATACTTCTGATAGTATTCATTCCGGCATACAGCGGACAGGCCTCCACCTACACCCTTGGCCCCGGCGATGAACTGCTCATCCGGGTCGAGAATCATCCTGACTTAACCCTTGAACTAGTCGTAGGCCCCGATGGTTACATTTCCTATCCCATGGTCGGTGCCTTCAAAGTTACAGGCCTAACCATTACCGAGGTTAAAGAACAGCTTACTGATATGCTGCAGCCACACATTCCCAACCTGTGGGTAACAGTGGTGCTTTTAAAAGCCCGTCCGATTAACATTCAGGTACTCGGTGAAGTCAAAACGCCCGGTAAGTATAGCGTTCAGCAGGGTACTACCGTGATGCAGGTCCTTGCACAGGCAGGCGGATTGACCGAAAAAGCTGACCGGGAACATATTGCCCTGAACCGCAGTACCGGCGTTGTTGGCATTAATATGAAAGCCATCGCTGCAGGTGATCTTTCAGGCGACGTGGTATTACAGGACGGAGACACCATTATTGTCAATAAAGGTGTTATCAGAGTTGCTGTATTGGGCGAAGTAGTCAAGCCGGGCGTTTACGAGATCCTGCCCGGTTCACGCCTGATGGACGCATTGGCGCAGGCAGGAGGCCCCACCATCTCAGCTAGCGTTAAGAGAATCTCTGTATACCAGGGAGTCGATTTGGACAAGCCCAATCCCAGCGGCGAAAAATTGTTTCAGACCACCTTTGAGCAAAACCCGCCGATGCAGGAAGGGTATATCATTGTTGTGGCCCGCAATCATTTCTGGGACATTAGTTTCGTTGTAAGTATTCTGACCGCTTTGGGGCTGATTAAAACCCTGATCGGATTATAGGCAGTAATCCGCGGACCCGGCACCGAATCATGAGCGAGGGATACTATGAAATTAAAAGCCTTATATATCATAGTCTTATCCTTGTTGATGGGAATCGTATTCTATAGGCCGGCCGCAGCCGGGGAGACTAATCTATTCGGTCATTTATCATTGAATCCCAACATCGAACCTCGCATAGATGCATTCAGTCTTTCAACTTCATTTGGTCCCCTGACATTAAATATCGGACGTCAGGAACTCACTTTTGGGCCAGGCCATATTGGCAATATGGTGCTGGGACCACTGACCGGATTGGATGCCCTAGAATTTGTCTTTACTCTGAACTGGCTGCAATACCGTCAGTTTTGGGCAATGCTTGACAGTATTTCCGGCAGGAAACTTTTTGGTCATAGATTGGAGATCTACGCCGGAACAGTCACAATCGGCCTCTCTGAGACAGCACTGCTGGTTGGTGACATCCCGCTAGTTTTCTACAACCCATTACCAATTCCCTACTTGGTAACTCAGGCGCTTTTCCTGCGCAATAGTTCAGAATTGAGCAATCACCAGGCCAATATGGTTCTGGGAATAGACTTAAAATGGCAGCCCTATGAAGGATTAGAACTCTATGGAGAATTTCTTGTTGACGACTACCCCTTCTCTGTGCCCGCCACCGCTCCGATGCGTACTGGCGGATTGGCCGGTCTGGTGTATCGGGACTTACCAATAGGGGAACTGATAATAGAATACGCCCGGGTAAATCGCTATACATATTGCCATTTCACTGATGGTAATGATTATGCCTTTCTGGGCAGGCCGCTTGGGCATTGGGCCGGTCCTGATACAGATTTGCTTACCATTAAATACAGTTGGGAAGCGGCAGAAGATCTAATTTTGGCACCTTCGTTAACTCTACAGCGCCATGGTGAAGGAAAACTTGGTGATCGATGGCAAAAAACGGATGGCGCGTCCCCAATATTTCTTTCCGGAGAAATAGAAGATAGTGTAGGTCTGAAAATGGATGCCGCTTACCAGCTTTCCGATTGTGCCGTTCTTTCCGGTTATCTTGGCGGAACAGTACATTGTCTGGTAGGGACTGAAGAGGCGATTTGGAGTCTCAGCGGCACTTTTGGCATCGAATTACACGTGCAATTTTAAGTACTAGATAAGGAGATTCTGTTGTGAAACAATATATTTTGGTACTACTAACCGCCTTGTTTATTTTTACAATACCTACCTCTGTTAACGCTGCTGAAAGTAGTTTTCGCGCCCAGTTTTCTCTCGTCCCAGCTGAAGTCCCCCGTATCGATCAATTATCTTATTCACTATCAGATACCAACTGGTCGTTAACATTTGGGCGACTGGATCTAAAGTATGGCCCGGGAGTCTTTGGGCAGATGGTGCTGGGTCCTGTCACAGGCCTCAATGGGATTGCTTACTCAGCTTCCTTAGGCGGATTCAGCTATACACACTTTTGGGCTGATTTGGATGGCACCGTGGAACGCAGATTATTAGGGCATCGTTTTGAATATAACTTTAAGACCCTTACAGTTGGTGCGTCCGAAACCATGCTGCTATATGGCGATCTGCCCTTTTTCTTTTATACGCCATTGCCAATCCCGTTTTATGCTTTGCAGCATCTTTCACTAAAAACGGGGAGTTCAAATAACTGGGCTTCCAACATTGTCATGGGTATCGATGTGCATTGGCAGCCTTATGATGATGTGGAATTCTACGCTGAATACATGGCGGATGATTATTCGCTGTCTGTTCCAGCTACGGCACCGATGCGTACCGGAGCTTTATTGGGAGCTGCCTACCGTGGGTTTACCAATGGAGCAGAACTGCGGATCGAATACGCCAAGGTTAATAAATTCACTTATTGTCACGTCGCAGAGATCTCAGATTATGTATATTATGGTTCCGCGATTGGGCATTGGGTTGGCCCAGACGCCGATATCCTCATTGCGCAATACGCCTGGGACGCCAGTGAAACAGTGCGTCTGGCACCGACACTGGTATTGCAGCGGCAAGGTGAAGGTGCACTTGGTGATCGATGGAGTTATGCGGAAGACGGACCGTCCCCAGCGTTCCTGACCGGAGAAATAGAGTATTGGGGTGGCATCAAATTCGGCACAGAATATCGCCTATCCGAACATGCCGTTATTGAGGGCTACCTGCAAGGCTCTCTGGTCTATAAGGCTGCTGTTGTAGAGGCCGAGTGGCGCTTTGAACCGGAGGGGAAACTGACGCTGAGCGTTGAGCTTTAGAGTCTATATTCTTTAATCGATTTTGGGGGTTATCATGTGACTAATCAGCAAACCAAGGTGATGTTCATCTTTGGCACCCGGCCGGAAACGATTAAACTGGCACCGGTAATTAAAGAAATGCAAAGCGATCCCGATTTCCAAACAATCGTTACAGTAACCGGTCAACATCGCCAGATGCTTGATCAGGCTATGGCCGTGTTCGGTCTGCAGGCCGATTATGATCTTAACGTCATGCAGGAAAATCAGACCCTGTCAGGACTGTCCCAGCGCATCCTGGCTGGCCTTTCTGATATCTTCGCCGATTGCCGCCCGGACATCGTGCTGGTACAAGGCGATACTACCAGCGTACTCATCGGGGCCTTAAGCGCTTTTTACCACGGAGTCAAAGTCGGTCATGTCGAAGCTGGCCTGCGCACCGCCGATAAACGCAATCCGTTTCCGGAAGAAATCAACCGCCGCCTGGCCGGTGTGATTGCTGACCTGCATTTTGCGCCAACAGCCGCCGCCCGGGGCAATTTAGTGCGGGAAGGCATCGACCCGTCAACCATATTCATTACCGGCAACAGTCAGATTGACGCCCTCTTGTCGGTCGTGGATCCCAACCTGAACCTGCCAGCAGAAGTCGCCCCGCGGCCTGGACGTCGCACGATCCTGATGACAACCCATCGCCGCGAAAACCTGGATGGCGCGCTCACCGAAATTTATCGGGCTGTGAAAAAAGCACTGGCGGATTTTCCGGATGTCGATGTCATTTTCCCCATGCATCTAAACCCCAAGGTGCGCTCTGTCGTCATGGAAGAACTGCAGCTCTCCGACAGGGTACGTTTGCTCGATCCGTTTGATTACCGTACCATGGCGAATGTGATGGCACGCAGCTATCTGGTGCTCACTGATTCGGGCGGCCTGCAGGAAGAAGCCCCCTCACTCGGCGTACCGGTACTGGTTACACGCACCAACACCGAAAGACCGGAAGGCATTGCCGCCGGTACCGCTCGCTTAGCTGGTACAACCGAAGCAGGAGTATCTGCCGCCCTGAACGAATTACTCGGCAACGCGGATACCTATCGCCGCATGTCGCAGGCTGTCAACCCTTATGGCGACGGCAAGGCCTCTTTCCGCATTAGGAAAGCCCTGCGTTATAGCCTTGGCTTGGATCAAAGCAAGCCGGAAGAATATATCTAGAAAGCCAAACGCGAGGATCAAGTGTATAGCAATAATGAAGTGGCAAATCTCCTGTGGACGAGTGGCTGGGATTCTACCTACAGGTTGATGGACTTATTGGCGAAAGGCAGAACGGTCCAGCCGTATTATATCTGCTTTCGCCTGAGAAAATCCACACAGATGGAATTAAATCGTATGGATGAAATTAGGGCATACCTTGGCAGGAAAGACCCAGCGCTCGCGAATGCCATTTTGCCAACCATTGTTGTCGCCCAGAAATCAATCCGTAAAGTGCCAGCCATCAGGGAGAGTTATGAAAGCATAACCCAGGACCATTATCTCGGTAAGCAATACGTATTATTAGCCAGCTACGCTCTGCAAAGCGGCATCAGCAATCTGGAGCTCTCCATTCACGCCGATGATAAAGCCCGGCATGTAATCAAAGACGAGGTCGAATTTCGCGACGACCAGCATGGCGGCTATTACAAAATAAGAGATGATGCCGACTCTCCGGCGGCTACCATATTTAAGAACTTCGTTTTTCCTGTGCTGCAGCTTAGCAAATTGGATATGCAAGAAAGTGCCGCAGAACGCGGCTTTTTGGACGTGATGGAGCTGACTTGGTTTTGTCATAATCCCACGCCCGACGGTCAGCCTTGCGGCACGTGCAATCCATGTAACTACACCAGAAATGAAGGTTTAGGCCGACGAGTGCCGAAAGTATCACGATAAAGATCGACTGCAGGAAATGAGAGAAAAAGACTGACTGGAAAGGGGCTTTCAAATGGCGCACAGAAAATCATCTAGACCCATCTTTGTCGTAGGCCTGATCGGACTTTTAACTGGAGGTTTCATAGGCTTCCTCCTCCGCCCAACGGACGCACTCGGCAGGCAGTTGCCTTTTGCGGATGTGATCACCAGAGGGGCATCGATGGAAGGCTTAGAGAGCGCATTAATGACAACGTTGGCCGAAACCTCCTTTAACTACCTGGCCGCCGGTGCGATAATCGGCCTGGTCGCCGGAGTCGTCATAGCCTATTTGCTGACCCGCAAGTAACGGGGACGCAATCACTTGGAGGTAACTTTGATGCGGGCAAAAATCCGAAAAAGGGGAAGTAAGCCTCCCAAATCAAAAGTGTACGACCTCAAACTACTGGTCGCGGCGATCAATGAAAAAAATTTGCACAACGAGTACATGGTTGACAAGCCAAAAGGAAAAGAGGTCTGGTGAACATACCAGACCTCTAAATTCTACCCTCTCCGCTACGGCGTCATATTCTCCACCGCAAAGAACTCATCTTTCACTCCGGTGTTGACACGCAAGTTGCTGAACAGCACTTCCGTTTTCGATCCTAATCCCTTGTTGGACATTTCCATTACCGAATTAAACCAAGCACCCTCCTTAAGTTCAACCGGTTGGGAAGCCAATTGCACCTTGGCGATTTTTTTGGCTTGATCATAGAACTCGGCTTTGGCGCGCGTGAAGTTAACTTTGCGAATCCACCAGATCTGTTTGGAAAAGCCAGTCGCCTTCCTAATTTCTTCCGTGCGCGGCACCGATTCAACTACATAGACCTCTTCGCCGTCCAATTTCTCGGAGCGCAACAGCTTGCTATGATAATCCGCAGGCCGGATTGGACCCATATCCTGATAGGAAAAGTCCGAACCCATAAAGCTGCTCCCGCGTTCGCTGGCGGTAATGCGCTTCGGCTTGCCCAGTGCCGGCAGATAAAGCCAGGTTTCATCCGCCTGCCCGGCACGTGTAATACTGAGCAAACTAGTACCTTTAATCAACGCCGGTAAATCAACTTTTACAAAGAAGAATTGCGAGCCATCTGCTTTACCCTTGGTATACATGGTCATGTTGCGTACTTGGGTCTGGCCGCTCTTGCTGGTAACGGTCATTCTCAGCTGACAGGTCATATCGTTGACGCCTTCCATCCGATCCATGCGGTTGAGAATCTCGTCAGCCGACAGCTCCGGGGCAGCATTGACCGCGACACCGCAGACCACGGACAGCAGCAACACTAAAATCAGAAGCCTCAGTTTATTACACATTACGATCTTCCTTTCGTTTTAGCAGCACCTTATCTCCAAAAAAGCGGAAATGCAATTTAATTACCGCTGGCAGCAGGGTGATCGAACCGAGCGCCGTTAGTACCATTGACAAAGCCAGCAGTCCTCCAAAACTGCGGAAGATGCCAAGACCGGAAAGTAGCAGCACACCAAAACCGGAGCCAACCGACAACGCGTTGGAAATGATCGCCAGGCCGGAAGTGCGACCGGTTTCGGCAACTGCCTCGTCTATGCTCAGACCCCGCCGGCGTTCCTCTTTATAGCGTTGATAAAAATGAATGCTGTAGTCTACGCCAATACCAGTCGCCAGACTGGCAATGAGGGCCGTGGCGGTGTTAAGCGGGACACCGGTCCAACCCATGAACCCAAAGATCAGGACCACCGTCGCTATAATCGGACTGAGACAGGCTGCTCCAGCAATGAAGGACCGGAAGAAGATCACCACAATGAGCAGGACAGTGATCAGCGAGAGAACGATATTTTGAACCTGCTCCTCCCGGATGATGTCCATCATGACCATTTCCAGGA
>ENA-UOOE01002292-UOOE01002292.1-fermentation-metagenome-genome-assembly--contig:-NODE-2292-length-13983-cov-33.258472_pt1 | contig 13983 bp, 17 predicted proteins | sample MGYA00245776_ERZ724021 | MGnify/ENA primary metagenome ERZ724021 (study PRJEB28704, sample SAMN03018321) | fermentation metagenome | biome: anthropogenic terrestrial biome; feature: soil...
AAGGAATACCGTGAATGGCTTGGGATGAAACGAGGGGAAAAATGGGATTTGAATGAGTTTGATTTGGAAAAAACGAATGAGATGTTGAGGGAGGTGAGGGGGTAAATAATACTTGAAGTTTTTATTAATGCCAAAAGATGAGAAAAAGAGAGAGTAAATTTGTCGAGAAAAATAACCCTCGTTTATTAGACGAGGGTTAGAAAGTTCCAAAGTGGTGCGATTAAAAGCAGCTTAGAACATGCTATTATTTCAAATCCAAGGTACTCTTTGGATGTGCAAAGTTATCAAATATTTTCTTTTCAAAATAAATTTCTTAAAACATTCTATTTGGATATTAAAATAATATTTACATTTGCAAAAAATACTTTCCTTATGATTACAAACAATAAATTAATGCATTATGAGTTTGCAAACAATTATTGATATTGGAAATAAAATTCGTTGCGAATTGAGCGTGAGCGAAAATTTGCAATATCATCGATTTGTAAAAGGGGCACCTGAATACAGTGAGAAACAACCTTATATATTCTACTCAATAGGTGTGAACGATAGGTTTGAAATAGATATAAACACACTGAGAGAGATTGAAGATGAAAGTATAATTAAACATAAGTTTTTTTATCTGAAATTTAAGACGGGAGAAGCTGATAGTCTTGTTAAGTACATGTTTGGAGATATTTGCTTTCCTGAATTTTTCAAATTAGACGATCCTGCAAATGGAGCTGCTTCATTTAGGTTGAATTCTTTCTTGAGGGGAAAGGAAGATGCTTCTAAAATAAACAACGAGGGATTAAACGCCTTTAGGAAAAGTCTTGAAGAAAATATTGACTTTATTCTCAATTTGTTTAATAAAAATCCATTTTGCTATATTCATTTTGATTTTGATGGAAAAGCTTGGTATGAAACGCCCATTTTTAAAACGATAGAAGATACGCTTGTTTCAAATTTTATAAAAATAGATAAAGGCTTCATAAGCTTGTCTGCTTTTTTGACGAGGACTTTAGTGGAAACTTATGGTAGATTACCTGATTTCGAGATTGGGAATACTTATAAAACAAAATTGTTCAAAGATATAGAAGAAGTAAAAGACCTTCTTTATGGGTTGGATTTTCAGCAGAAAAGTAAAATAAATTCGGGAAAAGACATCATGATAAATATGTTGCCAAAGGGTAACTTGTCGGCAAATTCTATTATAACTTATTTTGAAAAAAAATCGAATTACGATTATAAAAATCCCAAGCCCGAAAATACTGACCCTTTCGCGGAGCCATTCGTAAATTACGAAATTGACGGCATTGAAAAATATGACATTATTTTTTCAAAACGCTCTAGGCCCATAGGGATAGACTTATTAGAAATAACGGATGTGAATCAAAATCTGCTTACCCATGTTGCCGAAAAAATAAACAAGTCAAAGACCGAAATTAATTATAAATATACATTAGATTACGCCCTGAAATCTCTACTTGATGACAAGAAATACAATAACCATTTGCTTAAAATCCTTCCGCTTATATACAAAGACAGCTATTATACCGATGACATTCTTCTTCCCGCTTTGATTCAAAAAACCGAATACGAAATTAGAAACGGAGACGGCAAGAGAAACTTTTTTAATGAACTCAAATATCATTTTTATTTTTTATCAAAACTTCAAATAAAAGATACGCTTATGGAAATCAGAAAATCTAAAAGTTTTATGCTTGGAACAAAGCTCGGGATAATGTCTCAGCCGGTCAGTAGAAGTATAAAATCATTTGAAAAAGCATACGCAGGAAACCTTTCGAGACGTATTGCAAGCTTAGATAATGTCGTTTTGTTTGCCAATTATCTGAATGAAAAGCTTGTGATACACGAAAAGGGCTACCTATCAGTAAAAGAGGCATCCAAAGAGTTGACACAACTGCTTGATTTTTTTCCAAAAGAGGAAAAATACAACAAAAATTATTGTGCCTTAGGTTTTTTTGAAACCTATTATACCTATTTTAAAGACAGCACACAAACACCTGAAGAAGATCAAATTAACACAGACAATCAACAATAAAAACATACCACTATGTCAACATTACAAGAAAAATCTGAAATTATCTTTTTGTACGAAAGTAAATTTTCTATGCCGAATGGCGACCCTTTTACCGGCGAACAACGTTACGATGAAGAAACAAAAAAAGTATTGGTCAGTGATGTCCGTATTAAGCGTTTTATCCGCGATTATCTGCATAATATGGGAGAAACTATTTACGTGATCAACGACAAAGAACAAGCCGAAGGTAAAGAATCCGGTTCAGCAGCTCGTGTTAAAAGTCTGAGAAAGAAGTTCGAAGAAGAATTGAAAGCCGCAGGATTGAAAAAAAATGATGGACTGTTTCTTCTGACAAACTGTATAGATGTGAGATTGTTCGGAGGAATATCAACAGAAAAAGATGCGGCTGTAAATATTACAGGACCGGTGCAATTTGCACTTTTAAACTCATCATTAAATGCCGTGGATTTGAGGATGCACCAAAACACATCGGTTTTCTCTTCTGATGTTACTAAATCTGGCGGTGCGATTGGCACTACATCAGTAGTACCCTATTCTTTAAATCAGATACACGGATGGATTAACCCTTTTGCGGCTGAAGCATCTGGTTTAACCAATAACGATGTTGATAAAATGTTTAAGGCTTTATGGCTCAGTATCAACAATGCGAATACTCGGAGCAAATCCAATCAAAGCTCGTTGTTACTGTTGCAATTGGTCTATAATAACAACACGGATAAGGTCTATGGAACAGATAAATTAATTTCTTTTACTTCCGAAAAACGCGACGAACAGTTTAGAGATATTTCTGATTTGGAACTTAATTTTGAAGCTATTAGAGCAGTTGCACAATCGGAAAAAATTAAAGAGGTAAGATACTATACTGAATATCCAAAAATAAAAGACAAAATTGCCATATTGGGTGAAAAGTTCAAAGAATTAAACTTCGATTAGTTATGGATGCTATAATACTTAACATATCAGGTAATTGGGCGCATTTCAGGAAAGTAGATACAAATAACAACCCTTTAACACACGATTTTATCACAAAAACAGCATTAATCGGATTGATTGGCGCAATAAACGGCATTGACAGGGTAAAGATGAAAGGGTTGTTTCCAATTCTATCAGAAGACTTGTTGTATGGCGTGGCATTAAAGAATCATGTAGTAAAAGAAACCTGGGGGTTTACGTTGAGAAGTACCAAGGTTAATTTAGAAAAATCGCCTTGGCAGTTTGAATTTTTGAAAGCACCTAATTTCGAAGTGGTTGTAGCATTAAAAAATGAACGGAGCAGAAGTATTTTTGACGAATTTGTAAGTAACGTAGAAAACAATATGGCTCACTACAATCCCACACTTGGGTTGGCGAATTGTCCTGCAGATATATATTTCATATCAACAGCGTTCGTTTCAGAAAAACAAACAGGGGCTTTTACAACAAAGGGGTTTATTTCAAATTTCCATCAAATAGAAATAAACCCGAATTTTGATTTCAGAATTGGATTTGACAAGATGCCCACTTTTCAGAATGACGATTTTTGGAATGATCCTGAAAAATACTTAGGAGTGGCATATAGTTATTCGGAAGATGGAATAAACGTGAAGTCGGGTAACTACTACAATGTTCAAAATCAAAATGAAATAAGCCAATGGTTTTTGATTTAGAACAATTGAAATCGCATCCTGAGAAACTTCTTAAAACACATATTGAAGGCGTTTCGCAGAAGGCAGATGCAAGATATGCAAGTGTCTTGACAAAATATGCTTCGTTGTTTCATGACTTAGGTAAAATAAATCCTAATTTTCAGTCAAAATTATTGGGGGAGTACACTACCGATTATTCCCAACATTCATACATTTCAGCTTTTGCATTTTTAAATTGGTATGTTTCCAATAGAGATGTGGCGAATAAATTGTTGGAAATATCTGATAAAAACAATCTAATTCCTTTAAAAATTATTGCGGCAATAGTTCTTCATCATCATGATAATTTGCCTAATTTAGACAAGAATGTTTCGAGCCAAGTGTTTCAGGAGATGATGCTCTTTTTGGATAAAAATGCGGGTACTTTACCAATATCGGATTTTCTCAAAACTCAACTTCATTTTGAACACAGTTTTTTTGACTTGAAAATAAAACCTTGGTACAAGAACAATATACCCAATCTTGATTTGGGATTAAACGGAAATGAACATGAAATCCGCTATTGGAGACAGGATGCTTTAAGTTATTTTCTTGACACTCAGTTTGCTTTTGCATCAGTAATTGAGGCTGACAAACGTGATGCAAGTAATAATGACGAATATAATTTTCGCAATAAAATTGCGGATAATACCGCCTGTTTGGATAATGGATTAGAGAGCCTGTTTACTTCTTTTGCAAAAGCTGGATTAATTAGTCATCTCGATAAAACAAGAACGGCTATACGGGAAGAAGCTGTTTTGTCGATAGTTGGGCTATTGAAAACATCTCAACGGGTGTTCAGTCTAACAGCACCTACAGGTTCAGGAAAAACCTTTACGCTATTCGACATTGCACGAGAAATACAAAAGCAGAAAGGCGATTTGGGAATTATCTTTGCACTACCGTTTCTGTCAGTAACAGAACAAGCACAAACTATTGTCAAAGATACTTTGGGAGTTGATGTGCTCTCTGTAAATTCAAAATCATTTAATGAACGGTTGGAAAAGGCACAAAAACGTTATGAAACAGAGCAGACTAAAGAAAGCTTAAAAGCGCTCTTAGTGGAAGACTTTGCAGAGAATACGTTTGACCATCCGTTAATCATTACCACATTTGTACAGTTATTCGAAACGTTTTTGAGTAATAGAAATTCTACTCTTCTGAAATTACCCAATTTTGCAAACAGAATTTTCTTGATTGACGAAATTCAAGCACTTCCCCCAAGATTATACATTTTTTTCACAGCGTGGTTAGATGCTTTCTGTAAGAAAAATAATTCTTACGCTATACTTTCGACAGCTACAATGCCTTATTTGCATATTTCAGAAAAAAAAGAACTTGCGAGCATCGAGAGTTTCAACAACATCAGTCCAAAATTATTCTTCAAGAATTATCAACCACCAATTGAGCTATTAAAATCCGATAAATACTTCAGCAAGGATGTGTTCAACAGATATGTCGTTCATATGATAGAAGAAGAACAAACCATCGAAACAATTAGTGAGAAGATAGTTGAAGAAGAAAAATCGGTTCTTGTGATTCTCAATACAATTCAAGATACTAAAGATTTATACAGCAAATTATCACATTTACCCAACGTCTTTTTAATGAACACCCATTTTACCCCCGAAGATAGATTACAGAAAATTGAAGAGGTAAAATTATTGCTTAAAAAACAAAAAGTTATCTTGGTTTCTACTCAACTCCTAGAAGCCGGTGTAGATATTGATTTTCCGATTGTTTACAGAGATTTATGTCCGTTGCCAAGTTTAATTCAAAGTGCAGGACGGTGTAACCGAAACAAAAAAGAACTTTTGGGCAATGTTTATTTCTTTCGTTTAATAAATAATAGAGGTAAATATAGCTCAGAGTTAGTATATCGAAGCGATGCAAAAATATTTCTTGACTTCATCAAGTCGCGTATAACAGGACAGATTGAAGAAAAAGAATTTTTTGAGATACAAAAAGATTTTTTTTATTCTATTACCCAAAATCTCGAAATAGGAAGTTATCCTGAGGGAAGCATGAACCTTATAAAAGAGATAAATAAAGCTCAATTTGAAAGCGTGGGTAAATTTCAATTGATAAACGATAAGTCATTTGGAACCCAATATCAATTTTATGTGCCGAAAGATTTGGATGACAAAAACTTCGAAAACCTTTCTAATTTAGTTAGAGAATTTTCAGACACGGATTATGAACAGATGATAAAAACTAAAATAGCTATACGGTCCCAATTAAAAAGAATGAGCAATAGAGTAATTTCAGTACGTGTTTTTGATAAATCAAATTTGCCACCGCTCGCGCATCCCGAAGCTGTCTGTGGTCTGCTTAAATTGGGATTAAGTAATTATGATAGACAATTAGGCTACAAATCAAACCGTGAAGATGTTTTTTTATAATTTTGTTATTATAAAAATTAAATGCAATACTCATCCCCAAATGTCCAAATCCACCCTCAAAACCCACTTAAAATCCCTCACCAAAGAGCAGGTAATTGATTTCGTTATGCAGGTTTACGACAACGTGAAGCCGGCAAAAGAATTTATGGAGTATTATCTCAATCCCAACGAACAGGTGATGTTTGAGAAGTATAAGAAAATCATTGTTCAGGAATTTTATCCAACCACAAAATACGGTGATCCTAAAACTCGCTTCTCTGTTTGCAAGAAAGCCATTGCCAATTTTCGTACGTTACATCCATCACCACTTCTTTTGGCTGATTTGATGCTTACTCTTGCCGAAAATGCCTGTAAATTTACATACGATTGCGGCGATATGTGGGAACAGTTTTATGATAGCGCCGCAACAAATTTTCAATCGGCATTAAAATATATGCAGAAAAACAATTTATTGGATGACTTCAAACTGCGTTGCGTTGATTGCGTAAAATATGCTTCGCCCTGCGGATATGGTTTTGCCGATGAAATTGCTGAAATATTTTATGAATATTACGGTGAAGGTGCCAAGTTTACAAACAAATACGGAGATAAATATGAGTAACACATTAGACCAAATACTCGCCATCATCCGTTCGGTAATGGATGATAAACAGAAGCTCAACCGGATTTTGGAGTTTCTGGAAGAGGAAATTCTCATTGAGGAGGAATTTAAAGAAATTGAGATTCCTGAAAAATTTAAACCCTGCATTACCGAGATAGCCGGCAGTATTGATGCCGGCCTTGTATGTTTTTTCAATCCCGAAACGCTTGCGATAGACGCTTATCCTCGCGATCTTTTGCATGAAGTTGATTTGTTTGGTGACGAACCGGAGGAGGTGAAAAAGAACTTGTCGGAATTATACGGTTGGGACGACGTAAAAGTGCTTGATTGGCTAATCTTTATCGAATTTACTCCGCCCGACTCTCACGAAAGCTTCCGTATTATGGAAGCATTTGCTGAAAGACTGAAAAATGCAGACAAACTGAAAAATAAACTCATTGATGCTCTGAATAATCGCAAACCGTTTGCCAATTTCAAGAATATCATCGACAACAGCGACCATCGGCAAGATTGGTTCGATTTCAAGGTTCGATGGTTAGAGAATAGTGTGGCCGCACAATTGATGGAAGAGTTGGATAATTTCCAATGTGGGGCTTTTGAAAAAATATAAAGTATTAAAAAAAACAATACGGGCAATGACTAAAGCAAAAAAAACGCTTCCTCCCTACGAACATCTCTTTTCTGCTCAATCATTAAAAAGAGCTTACGAATATGTGAATTATGTTGAAAATGTGCAGTTTTCCCAAAACGGTATTTCCTGTAAAGTGGAAGGCAGTTATCCATACAAAGTAAAAATTGCCTGGAACGATAACGATTACACAGAGTTATCTTGCACTTGCCCATACGATTATGAAGGTTATTGCAAACACATTGCCGCCGTGTTAATGTATATAGAGGAAGAGGAGGAATTTCTCGAAATACCGACCACAACGAAAAAACAAAAAAAGCCGGAGTGGAAACAAATTATTGAAAAATTATCGAAAGAAGAGCTTCAAGCTTTCCTGATCGAATATGCTGCCGATGATGAAAGCCTGATAAACACGATAATGATAAAATATGCAACGCCAATTGACAGGGTGGATATTCAAAAATACAAGAAAATTGTAAACAACATTTTCAGTTCTGCTTCCGATGATTTCGGATTTATCCACTATCAAGACGTATATGGTGTTTCTCATTTAATTTCCAATTTATCAGACAAAGCGATTTCTGCCAGAGAAAAAGCCAAATTTGAGGAATCGTTCAGCATTAGCGCAGCCATGTGCGAAGTATGCATCGATTATATTCAAAACCTGGACGACTCAAGCGGATGGATTGGAGGACTTATTTATGACGCGTTCCGGAATATTGAAAATGTTTTTCACGAGTGTAAAAACGAAACACTCGAAAACTTGATTTTCGAATGGCTTAGCAAACAAATGAAAAATCCGGATTACAGCGATTACGGCTGCGATGAAGGATTAGAATCCATTTATTTCGAGCTGGGAAACAATCCACCATACACAGAATCGACATCTCGGTTTATCGATGAACAGTTATCTCAATATGAAAAGGGAACCGACTGGAGTTCTAAACACAGGTATAACGAGTTTCTAATGCAAAAATTAGTACTACTTGAAAAACAAGAAAAAACAGAAGAAGCTCAATTATTGATCGAAAAGAATTTGCAACTGTCCGATATCCGGAAAATAAAGGTAAATCAGTTACTCGAACAAAAAGACTTCTTTAAAGCAACTGAGTGTATCAAAGAAAGAATTAGGATATCGGAGCAAGAGAATTTTGCCGGCGTTACCTGAAACTGGAATAATCTACTGCTTCAAATCTATCAAGAACAAAACATGCAATACGAGCTCCATTATTTGGCAAGAAGCATGTTTTTAAATCATTCAGACTCTATGGAATATTACCGTATATATAAACGAACCGTAGAAAAAGCAAAATGGAGCGCAGAATTGTCATCGATAATCGATGAACTGAAAAAACGGAGAAAAACAAACGCATGGCATTACCACTTCTCGTATGATTTAGCCAATATTTACATCGAAGAGGAAATGTGGGGAGAACTTTTTATCGAAGTAAAAGATGCAAACGATATCTCTGTAACAAGTAGATATGCCAAATATCTTCAAGACGGCTTTTCTTCGCAACTTATTGATATTTATAGAGACTCCATCGTTAAATACGCTCAAAGAACAGGCCGAAATATTTACGAAGATACTAAGAAATATTTGAAAGAAATGAGTAAGTTAAAAAATGGCTTGTTTGCGGCTAAAGCTTTGAAAGAGGAACTTCTTAACACATACAAGAATCGTCCGGCAATGAAAGAGATTTTAGCGCCTTTATTCCGCTAATCAATAAAAAAAGAGCAAAATGCACCCCACCGGCACCCATTTCAATTACTATCAAGTTTGCAAGCGAAAACTTTGGCTTTTTGCTAACGGCATCAATATGGAGCACACATCCGACTTGGTGTACGACGGCAAGTTGATACAGGGAACCAGTTATCCGCAACGTTCGGAAAGGTACGAGGAGCTGGAAATGGACGGGATAAAAATTGATTATTATGATGCCCGCAACAAGGTAATTCACGAAATCAAACGTTCCGATAAGGTGGAACGAGCACACGAATGGCAGGTGAAATATTACATCCACGTGTTGGAGCGGAACGGTGTCGAAGGCGTTACGGGAATCTTGGAATATCCTGCCCTGCGCCATACATCCCAAGTGGTTATGACCGACGAAGACCGCAAAAAAATATTGGAAATGGAAAAAGATATCGAAAAAATCATTTATTCTGATGAATGTCCACCGGTAATCAATGCTAAGATTTGCCGCAGTTGCAGTTATTATGAATTTTGCTACGTGAGAGAAACCGAATAATGAAAAAAACCTATTATTTATTCAATCCCGGCACATTAGAGCGAAAGGATAACACGCTTAAGTTTACTCCGTTTGAGGAAGATGGTAATGGAGAAATGCTGAAATCCGGCCAACCGCGTTATCTTCCGGTGGAAGATATCATGGAGTTTTATGTTTTCGGCTCGCTTAGAGCAAATAGTTCGTTATATAATTTTCTGGGGCAAAAAGGTATAGCCGTTCATTTTTTTGATTATTACGAAAACTATACCGGATCGTTTATGCCACGCGACAGTTTGCTCTCGGGGCGAATGATTTTGGCGCAAACTTCTGCCTATCAAAATAAAAAGAAACGCATTGAGCTGGCTCGCAAATTTGTGGAAGGAGCTTCGTTTAATATGACTAAAAACCTGCGGTATTACAACACACGTGGCAAAGATCTCGATGGTTTAATAGAAAAAATTGAAGAATATACTTCACAACTTCCGTATTTAAATGCGGTGGATGCACTCATGGGTATTGAAGGCAATGTCAGACAGATATATTACAAAGGCTTTGATTTGATACTGAATGATTTCAGTATGGATGGACGAAGCAAAATGCCGCCTCGTAACGAGGTAAACGCGCTTATATCGTTTGGAAACATGATGTGCTATAGTCAATGTTTGCGTGCCATTCATCAAACTCAACTTAATCCTACGATAAGCTATCTGCATACACCTGGAGAAAGACGTTATTCACTTTCGATGGATATTTCGGAAATTTTCAAACCAATTTTGGTCGATAGAGTCATTTTCAGACTGCTGAATAAAAGGGAATTGCAGGAAAAGCATTTCGATAATAAACTCAATCGCTGCTTACTCAACCCGACAGGCAAAAAGATTTTCGTAAAAGCTTTTGATGAGCGCTTATCTGAGACTATCCAGCACCGTTCGTTAAAACGAAAAGTGAGTTACAAACATCTCGTCAAGTTGGAATGCTATAAACTGAGTAAGCATTTGTTGGGAATGGAAGAATACAAGCCATTTAAGATGTGGTGGTAATAAAGTGTTTTTTATGTACGTTATTTTAGTTTATGATATAGGAGAAAAACGTGTGGGTAAAATGCTTAGACTTTGCCGAAAGTATTTGAATTGGATTCAAAATTCCGTTTTTGAGGGAGAAATTTCCGAAGTTGGCCTAAAAGAGCTAATTTTAAAAGCAGAGAAAATTATGAAAAAAGAAGAGGATGATAGTTTGATTGTTTTTTCGAGTCCTACTAATAAATTTCTTGACAAACAAATAATTGGAAAAGAGCGTAGTAGTATCGATGTTTTCTTATAATCTGTTGTCGAAACTTACTTTTTTGAAAAATTCACCACTAGTTATCCGATCTTAAGTTCTTTGACATATTGAAAATCAAGATATAAAATAGGTTGTCGGTAGTCGGCAGTTTTCTTACTATTGACTATCGACAACTTTTTACACTAAAAAAACAATCTTATATTCATCAAACAGCTGAGCATCAGCTGTATTTTTTGCTGTTATTAACGGCTTTTAATCGCACCGCTTATGGAATTGAAACATGAAAGGTAAGGCAGCACAACATCCATAACAAGTCTTTTAATCGCACCGCTTATGGAATTGAAACTACATTATTATCAACTATCTGACCTCTGAATTTTATTCTTTTAATCGCACCGCTTATGGAATTGAAACTTGGCTGGTTATTCTGGTTTTAAGTAATTTCCCCCCTTTTAATCGCACCGCTTATGGAATTGAAACTTTTAAACTTCAAGAGATTTTACGATTTTCAAATGACTTTTAATCGCACCGCTTATGGAATTGAAACTTGTATCTTACTATTGTAAATTTGTCGCTCATCTTGTCTTTTAATCGCACCGCTTATGGAATTGAAACTAAATACTACATTGCATTTGTCATTATAGTAGCTGTCTTTTAATCGCACCGCTTATGGAATTGAAACATGGGAACGCCATCGATAACGCACCGTTGTTTATGCTTTTAATCGCACCGCTTATGGAATTGAAACACATTTGCCGCTTTTCTGTTCACATCCCAAGCAACCCTTTTAATCGCACCGCTTATGGAATTGAAACAACTTATACCAAGCTCGAATCCGTGCTGAACAAGGGCTTTTAATCGCACCGCTTATGGAATTGAAACAGGATTACCAGTAAAATGATTGTCATTGCTTGTGTTGCTTTTAATCGCACCGCTTATGGAATTGAAACGAATAAAGGTGTAGTAACCTTTGTATTCCTGCTTCTTTTAATCGCACCGCTTATGGAATTGAAACCGATTATGAACAAATCGTAATGCGATGTTTTCCATCTTTTAATCGCACCGCTTATGGAATTGAAACGACGTTACGTAAAACAAACGGCGCATCCACACCTTCCTTTTAATCGCACCGCTTATGGAATTGAAACCCTGCATGTTCCTCCGCATGGCACCAGTCACACAGGCTTTTAATCGCACCGCTTATGGAATTGAAACTATTAAGATCATAGCAAGTAAAGTCTACTGCTTGACTTTTAATCGCACCGCTTATGGAATTGAAACGGTTATCCCTCTTGTGCTTGTAACTCTCCCGCGCAACTTTTAATCGCACCGCTTATGGAATTGAAACGTGTGAATGGGCTGTCCTCTACTGTAACATATGCCGCTTTTAATCGCACCGCTTATGGAATTGAAACATGATGTAACTAGGCTCATCTACTTTTGCTACAATCTTTTAATCGCACCGCTTATGGAATTGAAACTACGGTTCTATAATAAACTACAACTCAACTACTTACTTTTAATCGCACCGCTTATGGAATTGAAACGTAAATCCACAGACAGGAAAACCACCTGTCAAGAAACTTTTAATCGCACCGCTTATGGAATTGAAACACCAATCAACCAGGAATGCCTCATCCTGTGCTATTGACTTTTAATCGCACCGCTTATGGAATTGAAACTTGTTACCGATAATGCTATTTATTATGCACTATACTTTTAATCGCACCGCTTATGGAATTGAAACTTAATATACATTCCTAAAAACATGCTGAAGAATGCACTTTTAATCGCACCGCTTATGGAATTGAAACTGGAGTGATACGCCGCTACGTTAATATTGCTTGCGCTTTTAATCGCACCGCTTATGGAATTGAAACTAGGAACACTTGAAGCGGACGAGGTGCCACAGATCTTTTAATCGCACCGCTTATGGAATTGAAACTAATGATTTGTATTTAATCTACAAGATTAGGCAATCCTTTTAATCGCACCGCTTATGGAATTGAAACGAATACCAAGATAAGCTATAAGACTTGATTGACTGCTTTTAATCGCACCGCTTATGGAATTGAAACTCAAAAACGCTATTTTTCGTACTGTTCTTTATGGAACTTTTAATCGCACCGCTTATGGAATTGAAACTCCTTTTTCCCTCAAATAATAGTACACGGCAAATCCTTTTAATCGCACCGCTTATGGAATTGAAACTCATTTGTCATTCGCTGAATGAATCACCGGAATACTCCGCTTTTAATCGCACCGCTTATGGAATTGAAACATATAAGGAAGTACAACCCTGATGTGTTATTCCTTCTTTTAATCGCACCGCTTATGGAATTGAAACCGGCTTTGCGATAGTCGAAAAAGAACCGGATGGGCTTTTAATCGCACCGCTTATGGAATTGAAACCTTGTATAAGACAGGTTGCGAATTGATTGTTTTTCTCTTTTAATCGCACCGCTTATGGAATTGAAACACGAATCCGGTAATGTTGTAGCCACAGAAGTAAGACTTTTAATCGCACCGCTTATGGAATTGAAACTTTTTTTTGTTAGTTCTGTTTTGGATAGTTTCTTTCTTTTAATCGCACCGCTTATGGAATTGAAACTCTTATGTCACGGGAGATCCGGTCGAGCAGCTTGCCTTTTAATCGCACCGCTTATGGAATTGAAACTCGAATAACCTTCATCCGGCAGTGCCCGAACGAGCCTTTTAATCGCACCGCTTATGGAATTGAAAGAGAATACTAACTAATTGATATTCCGGTGATATGCACCCACTTGTTAAACTATTATTTTGACAAAGTTATCTTTTTTTTCTTAAACTCTCACCTTTATTATGGAAAGCTTTCCATAACAAAGGAAAAAGCTATCGTATGCAAAACAGAAAAACAATTTTTGAAAATGAAAAAAACTAACGAAAATATCTTTATTTTTGCTCAGAATTTACTGTATTCCTGTTCCCGAAAATACTGTAGGTAATGTTCCCAAAAACACTGTACAGGATTTTCCCATTTTCACTGTATTTTTAATTCCTGTTTACAGGGTTATATCCGATATTTTAAGTTTGGGTGCAAACTCTTTCAGAATTTTGTATGTGCCGTTGTAGATTCTGATGGTATCTTGAGCC
>ENA-UOOE01002295-UOOE01002295.1-fermentation-metagenome-genome-assembly--contig:-NODE-2295-length-13970-cov-4.787280_pt1 | contig 13970 bp, 11 predicted proteins | sample MGYA00245776_ERZ724021 | MGnify/ENA primary metagenome ERZ724021 (study PRJEB28704, sample SAMN03018321) | fermentation metagenome | biome: anthropogenic terrestrial biome; feature: soil; material...
TCACAGTACCACACATTGGTCTGCGGGATTACAACATATTCGGCAAAAGCGCCGGAGCGGTTTACACCGACTCCACTGGTATTCTTGCACAAATGCCTTCTTCCGGCAAGGCAGTTGCGACACCGGCCGCAAACCACATGTCCTTCTCCGGAAACCAGATCACCGGGTTTGAAATCCGATACATTGCTTCCCACCTCATCAATTATCCCGACAAATTCATGGCCGATGGTAAGCGGAGTCCGGATCGTTCTCTGAGCCCATTCATTCCATTTGTAGATATGAATATCGGTACCACAGATTGCTGTTTTCCGCACCTTTATCCGGACATCGTTGATTCCGGTTTCCGGAACGGGTACCTCGTCCATCCAGATTCCGGGTCTGTCATATTTTTTTACCAATGCTTTCATCATCCTGCCGGTGCTCATGTTCATGCTTCCTTTCTATTTTTGAAGTGGTATGAAATGTGAAAATGGAAACGAAAATCCATGTAAAAGTTATCTATTTACTTCCATTATATTGTACATGGAACCGGAAGTCAATCCTTACATTCCAGCGTATTCATTGTGTGTTTCTGATCCACAATCTTTTTTCCTTTGTGTCCCAGGCTTATGGATACAAAGCATCGCAAAAAAATCGGTAAATTTTAAAAATGGCAAAAATAAAAGAAGGATTTCTGTAGGAAGTGTCGAATAATCTTAAATAAGAAAGAAATAAGATGAAGCAAAATGGAAGGATCATGCAAGATTCATGCATGGTAAAATCCCACATCATCTTATCTCCGTAAGAATGCCTTCCATTTCTGTGTTTCGTATGAAAAAAGAGCAGTCTCCTCATATCTGTACTGCTCTTTTTTCATATCTGATTTTATATCTTCTTTTCCATTTTATCTTCCTGCATGATCTCTTTCATTTATCTTCCTGAATGATCTCTTTCAGGAATTTTACAAAAAAGCTCACCTCTATTGATCCTGACCTTTCGGCTTCTACGAAGTCAAATCAATGTTTTCATATAGGAAATAAAAGAGGGAACCGCAATTTCCGGCTCTGCAAGATCCGGATGCCACTTCTTTTCCCATTCCAGGGAAAGGTACCCTTCGTAATGATGCTGCTTCAGGATATCCAGACTCTCGCCGATGGGCAGGTCCCCTTCGCCGACCAGGCACAACTCCGCATGAGGACCCGATCCCCTGGAATCCTTGTAATGGGTATGCCGGATATACTTCCCCAGCCGCTCATAGGTCATCGCCATGGGTTCTCCAAATGCCTTGTAAGGATGGTTGACATCCCACAGCACCCCAATGGCCGGACTGTGGGTCTGGGAAAGAACGGCAGAAAGATCGTCGGATGCCGCAAAATCCCCATGGGTCTCAATCAGGACACAGACATTCTTTCCTTCCGCATACTCTCCCAGCTCTTCCAGACACCGGGCCACCCAGCGGATGGTCTGCTGCTTTTTGTCCGGATTCGGAATATTGTTTCCAAATACGCGTATGTATGGAACTCCAAGCTCCTGTGCAAGATCGATGGTCGCCCTGCCTTCCTCCATGTTCGCTTCGTACTTCGATTCCTCATGAAGACTGCATGAAGTATCCAGACAGATGATCTCCAGCCCTCGCCGCTCCAGATCTCTTTTTGTCTGAACCAGGTTTTCCGGCAGAAAAGGTCTTGCTTTAGGCAGGAACATTTCCCCCTCTATTCCGCGAATCTCGATTCCGTCATAACCAAGACGGTCCGCTTCCTCCAGGATTTTCTCCCAGGTCCATTCCGGACAGGACAATGTGGTAAATGAAAACTTCATCTGAAACCCCTCCTCTTCAACATACAATCCGTCCTGTGCATATTATAGCTTATTTTCCAGAATCCCACAAGGTAAAATCCGGTTGTATCCAGTCTCTGTCAGGCAATCCCGAGCTCATCCAGGCTTCTGTGAAGACGTTCAAAAAGCAGGCCTGCCACAAACCATGCCGGTGCGAAGGAAAAGTTGATATAACCGTTCATTGCAAACTTTCCCGTATAGTGCCAGGGACAGATCCCAAACAGGGAATCCATCAGGAAGCCGCTGATGTATTCAATGCAGTAAATAAGCAGCACCCAGATCAGCCCCCGGATCCCCCATGGCAAATGAGCAATCCGATCGTGGATCCGTTCAAGAAATACGGCACTTCCGTAAATAAAAAACATCCAGATACTGGAACGCCCGGAAAGCTTGTAGTTGCCCTGGAGCAGGGAACCGAGCCCCGTCCATATGATTTCAATTCCCCAGCCGGTAAAGCCATATAAAATAAATCGTTTCAGCATGCCTATATTTTACCCAAAGATGAAAATATTTACGCATCATGTTCAATACCGGCTCCTGCCAGGCAGGAACCGGTATTGATCAACTTACCATATGATATCTGACGAACATTATAGTATCCAAAGTCTTGAGTTGATTATTTTATATATCCTTTTTCCTTCATCTGACTTTTCGCTGCTTCCATGTACTCATCAAATTGGAAGGAATCTTTCAGCTCCTGAATAAAGTTATCATATTCATCAACTGGTCGTTCTCCGTATACAAACTTTATCATGTTATCTGTAATATACTTGTCCATATCGGATTTATGCAAGCCATCCGGTATATCCACAGCTTCATCATATATTTCATATCGATCCGCTTCATGTGCAGAAGCAAATGCATCTTTTGCTTCCGGGAACTTCGTCTGGCAATAGGGCAGGTCATCCCGAAAACAAATCTGATAAGCCCATAAGAAATCACATTCTTTGGACATCTGTTCCGTTGGTACAATCTTTTCATTTTCAATATTGTAATGTCGTCCTTCAATTCCGTAAGATACCAGGTTCAAGCCTTCCTTACTGACTACGTAATTCAGCAGATCCAATATTCGATCTCTTTTTTCCTTATCTTCCTCCACTTCTTTACTGATCACCCATCGTCCTGCAACATCGCTCACGTCCAGTGTTTCATTATCTGCACTCTCAGGCCCTTGAATGTTATCAAACCAAATCCACTTGGCATTTGGGTTCACAGCCAGAACCTGATCCATAAACATCTTCTTATATAGCCCTGAACATTCATAAAAAGTCATGCCTACCTTTCCCTGAACCAACTTATCTCTCAGCGTATCACTATTATTTGCAGTTAAATCCGGATCGACCACACCTGCATCTATAAATTCCTTGCACATTTTCAATGCATCTTTCATTTTGGGCTGCAATATAGATGAATTGACTTCATTGTCCCTGATAATTACATGATTTCCCAAGCTGCCTCCATAAGTATTTACAATAGCATCTAATCCCCCAAATCCTGACGCAGAAAAACCAAAAGTGTCATCTTTTCCATTCCCGTCCGGATCTTCGAAAGCAAACTTTTTCGCCACTTCCAGAACGTCCTCCGGAGTTTTGGGGATCTCTGCGTCAACAGCATCCATCCAATCCTTTCGAATATTCCATATACTATAGGGTCGCTGCCCTTTTTTGGGGACGCGATACATTTCGCCCTTATAAATGTTTGGATTCAGGTGATCCTCTCCACCTACCCATTCCACAACCGGTTTGATCTTATCCAGATACGGCGTAAGACTCATCAGAAGCCCGCTATCAGCATATTGCTGAAATGATTGCTTGTTTGGCACCGCGAACATATCCGGTACTTCGCCGCCGCTTATTCTGGTATTCAAAGCCGTTGAATAATCATCTCCAGCGCCCATGATAGTCAAGGTAAGATCAAGGTCCAATGCCTCATTTAAAGCCTGGTTAATAAAATTATCATCCTCCGGAGGCAGTACCACGCTGTCTCCTGTAACAAGTTCGATCTTTATCTTTTTTGCGTCTGATTCCGTTCCTGCTTTCGAATTGGTAGATGAGTCTTTGGAAGACATGGATTTTCCATCTTCTTTGGAACCTTGTCCGGATGATTGTTCACCGGATTTTGAGCAGCCTGCTGTCATGCTTATCAGCATACATAAAAGCAGAAAGGTTGCAACCATTTTTTTAAAACCTGATTTTTTCATTCCCAGCACTCCTTCTAAATAAGTTTTTGTAATCCCTGTGGATGCCAATTTAATTTCCTTTTTATGGATTTTATCATCCCTTAATTGCTCCCAGCATGACTCCTTTTGTAAAATATTTTTGGATAAATGGATAAACAAGAATAATTGGTACGGTGGAGAAAATAACCGATGCCATCTGCATGGTTTGAGTAGGAACTACCACATCAACATTCATGTTCAGCTCTGGATTGTTGTTGAGTAATTTACGGAGTACCACTTGAAGCGGATACATTTTTTCATCTGTAATATACATAATTGCAGAAAAATAGGTGCTCCAATGTCCCACCGCATAGAACAATCCCACTGTCATAATCACCGCCTTGGAGAGAGGAATGGCAATCTGCCATAATACCCTGAATTCATTTGCCCCGTCGATCCTTGCAGATTCAAACAGATCCGATGGCAAATTTTCAAAAAATGCTTTGACAACAATCATATTATACGTATCAATGGCAGTAGGCAATATCATTGCCCAATAGGTATTCATCAGGCCAAGATTTTTCGCCAATAAATAAGTAGGTATGGTTCCTCCACCAAAGAGCATCGTAAATATAACCAAGTTCATAAGAAGCTTTCTTCCCGGAAGATCCAGCTTACTTAAAGGATAAGCCATCAATACAGAAAAAAACACATTGATGATCGTGCCCAGCACAGTAACATATACAGTTACTCCCATTGCTGTTGGTAAAAGTCTTTGCTTAAAAATTCTTTGGTATGCTTCCAAAGTAATGGACTTCGGTATAACAACAAAGCCTCCATTTTTAAGAACCTCCTCGATGGGCGTCAAAGATACACTTAAGACATACAGCAACGGAAATACACAAACAAATCCAGCAATAAACAACGTCACATAGACAAAACCATCGATGACGAAATCAGATTTCCCTTTTACCATAATCCCTTATCCCACCTCCTTGCCAACTTGTTTGTAGAGAGAACCATAATCATCCCAATCACAGACTTCAGCAATCCGACAGCACTGGAAAGGCTGTAGTTCATTCGCTGCAGTCCTTCCTTAAAGACCCATGTATCAATTATTTCCGATACGCTGTTCACCTGGGGTGTAGATAAAATATAGATCTGATCGAACCCTGCATTCAGAATGCTTCCTACTTTCAATATCAGCTGCATCACAAATACCCCTGTCAGATTGGGTATGGTGATATACCAGACCCGCTTGATACGGCCACATCCGTCAGTGATGGCAGCTTCATATAGATTTGGATCGATTCCTCCTATGGCTGCCAGATAGATAATAGCGCCCCAGCCTGTATCCCGCCAGATTTCGGACCCTACCAGCACTGTCCGGAAATGGTCTGGTGAAGTGAGAAATGGATATGATGCACCGCCTGTTTGTTCAATCAACATATTAATAAGGCCTGCACTCTGAGAAAAAAGAGCAATCAATATTCCGTAAATGACTACCCAGGATAAAAAATGGGGCAGATAGGTTAATGTCTGTATTACTCTGCCATACCATTTTTTTGCACATTCGTTGATCAACAATGCAAGCAAAAGAGGTGGGAGCAGTCCAAATAATAACTTCAATCCACTGATAATCAAGGTATTACCAATTACCTGGGAAGCATAGGGGCTATTGAAGAAATACTGGTAATGCTTATACCATGGACTTGCCCAGGGGCTTCCCATGATTCCTTTCGTAAGGACATAATCCTTAAAAGCAATGATCACTCCATACATAGGGCCGTATTTAAAAACTGCATAATAAATAACACATGGCAGCAGCATAATATAAAACGGCCAGTAACGTTTCATACGTTTCTGAAAAATCTGCAGTTTTCTTCGCTTTTTATAGTCTTCGACTTCTGTTGAATACTCCATTTCTGTTCTCATAAAACTATTCCACCGCCTGTTTTACAATATCATCCTTTGTAATAATTGCCCCATATTCCCGCAATTTGCTCTGTAAATGTTCAACATCTATAACACGTACAGTTTTCCCGGTTTGAATTGCAATTGCAGCTGCGCAACCTGCAGCATCTCCTTCCAAAAAACACTGAGGCATAACTCTGAGACTTCCTAATGCAATGTGATCACAACTTATACAGCGTCCTGCCACCAATAGATTTTCAATAGTTTGAGGGATAAGAGATTCATAGGGAATCTGTGGCAATACCACCAAGACAGTTCATCTGTTCAATTATTATAACACTTCTTCCCAGTTGAGCTGCTTTAAATGCTGCCCCCACTCCAGCAGGACCGCCTCCCACCACCAGAACATCCACTTCATATGTAACCGGAATGTTCTCCTCATGTGTTATATGCACGAAATCTCACTCCATTTTTATGAATTCTTTGTGTGCTTATTGTATCATGACAGAATTCCGGAAAATATACATATATATTATGAAAAAGTACACATTCTTAATTGCTCTGATAAGATATCAGATGAATGATTCCCGATATTCTACTGAAGCGGGTCCATCTGTCTGAACTTCATTTAAATACGGAATTCGGATACACATTGCTGTACAAACTCCCGGGCGGGAATGGATTGTAATTCCATATTCCGTTCCATATATGAGCTTGATGCGCTCATTTACATTGCTTAATCCAATACTGCTGAACCGGTCGTTTATCTTTTTCTTGCTTGTTCCTGACAGGATGTCGTGGTATCTGTCACCCGGGATTCCAACCCCATTGTCATAGATACAGATGGTAATGTTGTCCTTTCTTTTACCTGCCTGCACAACAATCCTTTTGAGACCATCTGTTTTGGGCAATATCCCATGAAATATCGCATTTTCCACCAGCGGCTGAAGAGTCAGCCTGGGAAGCCTGCAGCTTTCCAATTCTTGCTGAATCTTCACTCCAAAATAAAAAATATTTCCATAACGAGTTTTTTGTATTTTTATATAGCTGTACAATTGATCTATCTCTTCTTTTATTGTTACCATTTCATTTGTTTGACAAAATCCGAATGGCAGCAAATCAATGAGTGCCCGAGTGGCTTCCTCTGCCTGATCGGAACGGTCCTGACGAATCAAACTGGCAATACAGACCAGAGTGTTGCATAAAAAATGCGGTCCAATTTGGCTTTGCAACATTTTCAGCTCATATTGGCTTTTTTCCCTTTCTGCAGTCATTACATCATTTAGCAATTTATGTACCGTCATGACAAGCTTATTATAACCTTTTGTCAGTCTTCCAATTTCATCTTCCCGGGTGATTGGAAGAACCGTCATGTCCTGAAATCGGTCCACCTCTTCCATGATATAAGCCAAGTTACGTATTGGCTTTGTAATCAGACAGGAAACAATAAACAGTACCAGTCCTGATATCAGAATCCATAAAAAAGTAACCGTATAGAAATTGGAATAAGCACTTGCAATATTTTCTGTAAAAAGGCTGCTGTCAAGAATAACATTTACTTTCCAGCCCATGTTGTTATTTTGGGATCGGATCAAATATTTATCATTTGAATCCTGGATCTTTAACAAAGTATCCATCACATAGTCCCGGAAAATAAGCTTCTCATATTCGTCGGCAATTTCCAGCGGATACACACCTCTTTTCAGAGGTATGGGATCGGTTCCCCTGTCAAATAATAGCACAGATCCGGAATCGGTAGTAAGAAAAAAAGTGGTTTTCCGGATGTTCAATATTTCAAGCAGATTATTATACAAATAATTCAAGTTGATTTCCACAGCTATCGTTCTGTGACCATCAGCAGGGGAAAAAGCAAAGCATATGGTTCTTTCCGCTGTAACAGAGCTGAAATATGGTTCGGAATGATTAACGATATCTGCGGGAAATGCGGTTTTCCTGATTCTTTCATCCAATTGATTTGTCCCAAATATCTTATATATTGTCTGCCGATTACAGATTATACTTCCGTCTTCCCTTCGGATAAACAATGTACTGACAGAAGGATAATTTCGGGTAATCAGGCATAAAGACTTTTCTGCATCCTCTTCAGACATACTGAAGAGATCCTCTCTTGTTGAAAGAAGCAGCAGCAACGACCTTATTCCCACAACATAGTTATTAATAAAAACATTGGCCTGTTTTATCGATGAGCTCATCCGATCCGTTCCCTCTGAGAATTGGTCCCGTTTCAACTTCTGCAGTCCGGACAACTGCGAACAGGTTATAAGAAGGAATGCCGAAAGGAACAGGCAAAAAAACTGCTTTACCGAAAATCCTATTCCCTTGAATAAATGTGACCCTCGCTTCAAGATATCGCTCCCCCTTTTAATGCCTGGTTGTCCCTGAACCATTCATCTTTGAACTTCTGTCTCTTTGGCAGACTATAAGCAGCTGCACTTCGATTCTTTTGGACTTTTTGAAAACCACTTCTTATACAGGAAGGAAAAATACCGATAGTTTGGTATTCCCACTTTCTCTGCAATCTGATATACTTTCAAATTCGAATGAAGAACAAAACGATGTGCATTTTCCATACGTGTCCGGGACAGATAATCATTAAATCCTTCTCCTACTTCCTCCCGAAACAGTCTGCTCAAATACTGGGGACTCAAGCCCACCTTTTCCGCTACATAGGTCAGGCTTATGGAAGAAGCATATTCCTGTTCCACAATCTCAAGAGCCCTTCGGACTTCATACCGGTATTCCAATTTGTCCTTCATTTTGTTACTTACGGAAATGGATTGATCACGGACAAGTCCTTTTTTTGCTTTCCGGACGGCCTTTAAAATGGATTCTTCTCTTAAATCAGATTTTAAGAGATAGTCCACTACATCATACTCAATGGCTTTTTTTGCATATTCAAAATCCTTGTGACATGTCAGTAAAATGGACTTGGCTTCCGGAAGTTCCTCTTTCAGTTTTTTGATTAATTCCAGCCCATCCATAACCGGCATGGTAATATCAGTTATGATTATATCGGGAGTCCGCTTCAGGCACAGCTCCAAAGCTTTTTGGCCATTCGCCGCCTCTCCAACATAGTTGCAGCCATATTTCTCCCACGGAAATGCCTTCAGCTCTTCCCGAATCGGCAGCTCATCATCTACAACCAGAACCTTCACAATATAATCATTCATGTTTATTCTCCTTTACCGATTTATCGCTCAAATCAATATCCTGATAAGAGAATGCTTTCCTTTCCTGCATCTCATTGATCTACAAAATACTTTCCGGACACCTGATATTTACAAGTATCGCCAGATATCCGGAAAGCTTTTACGTCCCTATCGTTCCTGCTCCCAATCCTTCTCCTGTTCCCCATACACAAACCAGGCTGTGGCATGGCAGTCCCAATCCACTGTTACTCTTACCCAATGGGCAGAAAATCCCTCCGGAAAGTCATGCCGCACGGTTTCTCCAGCCGGCACTGCTATTCTATCATATACATGCCAGGTATGATCTGCCATATAGTCCACCTCAATGGTAAAGGTAACAACGGAATCGTTGCCATGGGACAGAGCAACCGATTTCTTCCCATATCCCGTCATCAAATACGGATCGGACGGGTTCCCTGCTTTCATTTCCGTATGGCAGCATGGTCCGCCTTCCCCCTCAGGCGCTCCCATCCGCCAGAGATCATCCACGTTTCCGAACCACAGTCCGGTTCTCCCGTCATCTGAACGGATAAAATGATCGTCCTCTACCGCAGCTTCCCCATTCCCTGCAAGCACCAGCATGCCTCTCCAGGATGCGAAATCGTGTATCCTGAGATGATGGGTGCATACGGGCTTGATCTTTGCCACGCCACCGGCCGATTCCCTGGGCAGCTCAAAAAAACTGCCATGAATATTTGCAAGGAAACGCTCGGTCACAACCTCCCGTATGCAGCGGCACATTCCGGCATGATTCTCTTCCTCAGACATATCGGAACCCTTCGGTAAGCGGTATCGGTTCCCTTTTTCATCCTGCAGGATGACAGAAGCGGCATCTGTTTCATAATCCTTTGTCTTTCTGCACTTTTCCCGGATCTTCTGTTCCGCGGAGCAGTTTTTCATACGTTTGAGCACCATGTCCTCACCGATTTCATAGTAGGCTCCCCCAGTGATGGTTCCCTTCTGATCCATGAAATCTGCCGCAAATCCAAGGTGCAAACCGTCATCGTCCTTTGGATAGAGAATTCCTCCGGAATATGTCCTGTGTTCTCCCATCCGTGCCAGGCTTTGAAAGATGGGAGATGTCTTCCGGAGATCGGGATTGGACAGATGAAAACAGGCAGATACCCAACTTGCCTGGCGGAGCGCTTTTAAACGTACCCAGCAGACGTCCATGTTTTTCGGAAAAATCCAATACCGATAGCCATGAGCTGGAACGCGGATGACATCATATTCTTTCCAGATGCCTGTACCCTCCCGGTCCATTTCCAGGGAGAAGGATACCTCCTCATCCGTATCATGACTGATATGAAGGATACGGTTTTGAAATCCGCAGCACAGGAACGGCTCAGACGGTTTGTCGGGAGCGATATTTTCCCTGTTCCAGACTCCGCCCCATCCGGCAGGTTTTCCCATTTGCAGAAGATCCTCAAATGTTCCAAACCACAGATTGGATTGCGGGCGTCCCAAAAATGGATTCTGCATCATGGAAGCGTCATCTGCTGCCATTGCGATCCTTCCGTTCCAATCCGTAAAATCAGCAACCATCTTGAGATGTCTGGCAATTGGACGGATCCCTGCTGTATGACTCCGGCAGAATGTATCCGGGAATTCATAAAACATGCCATGCATGTCCATCAGGAGCTTTTTCCTTCCAATGCTGCGGATACGCGGCCATTCCGTATACCATCCATGATCTGCATCATAGGTAAAACTGGCCTTTGGCAATCGATACCGATCCCATTTTCCATCTTCACAGATCCGGAGAAGCACGGATTTGTCATCCCATCCCAATGCCCAGATTACATCTTCCTTTTCCGGGGAGCCGCAGATTCCCCCGCGGCTTGTAATCTCCGTATATTTGTTTCGGTCAATAATTGTCCAACTTTCCGGTTTACCTGGGTCTTCTTTTCCATCCCACTCCGCCAGAACTCCGCCTCTTCCATTATTGGAATAGATCAGCCGGCCCTGGCCGGTGCAGGCACCTTTGCCATGTGTCCCGGGCAATATGCCGCTTCGCGTATCTGCCTTATCGGGAAGAAGGGTTTTTACCTCCTGAGTATGGACATCCACCTCATACAGGCCTTCTTCCATGGTCATGATATAGATTTTATTTTCCGGATCGGTGAGATGTCTTGCGGAAGCTGTGCATCGTCCCCGCAGCCGATGCGGGGAAATCACCCGTACGTTCTCCCTGTCATCGATGAAATATAACCCGATATTCAACTGATTGGATTCGCGGTGAACCATCCGGTTGGCATGGGTCCCTCCAACGCTTTCCGGACAGATCCGGACATTCATCGACGAATCCAGACAATAAAGTTTGTCATCGCTCCCTTCCGGCTCATGCGCAGGATAGGTAATATACCATAGTTCTCCATTCCAGGCCGCCAAAGCCCCAATGCCGCATTCGCTGTTCCCCTTGTTGCTTACTGAAAGATGCGGATAGATACCACTGTATTCCCGTCTTCTTTTATTTCCGGGACTGTCAGACACAGGACTCACATTCATCCTTCCCTTCCTCTGTTTGGCTATATTATAAGGGAAACTGCCGGAAGGGCGCATGGATAATATTTTGTTGACGATGTGTTTTCTTTAGAATTTCCTTCTGCGATATTGAGCCGGGGAAAGCCCCTGTATTTTTTTGAACGTTCTGGAAAAGTAACCGGAATCGCCAAATCCAACCTCCCCCGAAATCTGTGTAACCGTCAGATCCGTAATATCCAGCAGGTGTTTGGCCCGCTCTACCCTGCATCGATTGATGTAATGAGTAGTGGAAACTCCTGTCTCTTTTCGGAATAAATGGCTGAGGTAGGCAGCGTTGCAATGACATTGCTCCGCAATCCGGTTCAATGAAATTCTGTCTGAGAAATTCCGGTTGATAAATTTCATGGCAGTGGCAACGATATACTTATCCTGATAATAATCCGCAGTGGAACTCACCTCTTTGGAAAGGCTGGAATGTACGGCTCCTTCCATGATCCGATTCCGATAAAGAAGTGTCATATAATTGCAAACCATCCAGACATCCTGGTTCAAATCCGCTACTGAAAAGTCAACTTCCTTTGTTGCGTGGTAATAGTTCCTTAAGCATGCTCCATAATCCAGTCCATATCTTTCAGCCTTTTTTTGAACCAATGCAATGGATTCCGATTTCGGACCGGAAAATTGTCCGATACAGATCAGGGAGATCAGCTGATCCTGAAACCGTACCGGATAATAGAATTCATAAAGCCCCATATAACATCTTCCATAAAAAGGCTCTTTTCCCTTGCGAAAGATCCTGCATAGCCGATTTTTGGATTTTACACACATAGGAAATGTTTTTTTACCCTTTTTCATATTGTTACAAAAACAGTTGTTATGATAGCAATAGTGATCAAACAGATCACTCAGCCGATTTTCCATTCTGCTGAATCCGGCAACATCTGCAAGATTGATCCGTACCCCGTACTTTAAAATAATATTGTCGAGCATATGACGAAGGGTTTCCGTATCTCCGTATCTTACCTTTTTCAGTATATTGTTCATCCCGTCCATATGATCACCCCATCTCAGGATGCCGTTCCATTGGTATTTTACAACGACTCCCCGGAAAAGAAAAGCAAGTATTCCTATCCATATAAAAACCGTTAAAAAAATAATCATCCTGCGAAAACAGGATGATTATTTCTCAAATAACAGAACGAGGAGACACCGTGATCCTCAAAAGTCAAAATGATCCGGATCACTGCCGGTCCGGTAATTTTGATTCAAATCGCTGATGGCATCCATGTCCTCCTGCGATAATTCGAAATCAAATACCTTGGAATTCTCTATAATCCGATCCTTATGAACGGATTTCGGGATGGTAACGACCCCGTTCTGCAGGTCCCAGCGCAGTATGATCTGTGCCTGTGATTTCCCGTACTTTTCTCCCAGCTGCTCCAGCACAGGCTGGTTCAGATGTCCATGCAGCAGCGGACTATATGCTTCAAACTGTATTTTTTTATTCTTGCAGAACTCGCGCAACTCTGCCTGAGTCAGCAGCGGATGAAACTCCACCTGGTCCACCATGGGAATAACATGAGCGCTTTCCATCAGATCATCCAGATGATGGGGATGGAAATTGCACACTCCGATTGCCCGTACCCGTCCGTCTTCATACAATTTTTCCATGGCACGCCAGGAATCCTTGTATTTTCCCTTCACCGGCCAGTGAATCAGATACAGATCCAGATAATCCAGCTTCAGCTTTTCCATACTGCGGTCAAACGCCTTCAGGGCAGAATCATACCCCTGATCCCCGTTCCACAGTTTTGTCGTAATAAACAGCTCTTTCCGCGGCACTCCGCAGTCCCGGATCGCATTGCCGACTCCCTCTTCATTGCCATAGACCGCAGCTGTATCAATGGACCGATACCCGGCTTCCACGGCATATTTTACAGCGTTCTCCACCTCCTGGCCGTCTTTCGCCTGCCATACGCCAAGGCCCATGACGGGCATTTTCACGCCATTCTGCAATGTTACGGTACTGGTCAGACTGTTCAGCATTCCCTGCACATCCTTTCTCTCATTTTGCACGTCTTTCGATACATTACCCTCTTGTTTCTTCCCTTATTCCTCTCATCGGCCATGGGAAGAGTCCTTTCCCCCCTGTCAGGAAAAGAAGGTACTCATTTCCATAGTTTCCCGACCAATAATTTTATATACCCCATATTGTGGAGGCAGAAACGAAAATATGAAAATGGAACCTGCTTTCTTTTATTTCTTCGCCTCCAGCAGGAAAGTCCTGATTTCATACGGCCGGATTTCAAAGGAAAAACTGCCGTCCTTCACCGGGATCTTCGCCAGGGGCTTTTCCATCAGGTCGCACTCGGTGACATCCTCCAGATCCT
>ENA-UOOE01002296-UOOE01002296.1-fermentation-metagenome-genome-assembly--contig:-NODE-2296-length-13968-cov-4.194135_pt1 | contig 13968 bp, 14 predicted proteins | sample MGYA00245776_ERZ724021 | MGnify/ENA primary metagenome ERZ724021 (study PRJEB28704, sample SAMN03018321) | fermentation metagenome | biome: anthropogenic terrestrial biome; feature: soil; material...
AAAGCAGTCACCCAATAGGGTGGCTGTTTTTTGTTTAATTGTTTAAAAATAGATTACTTTCTCCGGCCGCCTGCATGATTCTTCATTCTTTACGGTGAAACTGTGCTAAGGCCAAACGCAAAAAGGCGGCGGGAAATCCCGCCGCCAAATCGACCGTTATTCATCCGCCCCATGAAGCAATGGTGCGGTTTTTGCTTTATCTGGGGCTTGTTTTATTTTTCCACGCCGAGCAGGGAAGGCACCGCAACACGCAGGCGCCCAATCTCCTCAAGGGATTCTTCCTCGTCCTTCCCCTTTGCAGAAAGGTAAACTTTGATTTTGGGCTCCGTGCCGCTCGGACGGGCAATGACCTTGCTGCCGTTTACAAGGCGGAACTCCAGCACATTGGATTTTGGCAGGATAATGGCAGAGGGCTTTACGCCATCGTAACGCACAGACTCCTGGTAATCACTCCAGCCGATGACGGCTGTGTCTGCAATCTCCTTCGGCGGCTTTGCACGCAGGGCATCCATGATGCCTGCCATTTTTTTCATGCCGTTTTCTCCTTCAAAGCCGAAGTTCATCAGCACATTTTGATAATAACCATACTGCTGATAAAGGGCCTCCATTGCATCCACAAGCGTCATACCCTTTTTGCGGTAGTAGTATGCCATCTGGCAGATAAGCATACTTGCATCCACGGCATCCTTGTCGCGCACATAGCCGCCGGAAAGGTATCCATAGCTTTCCTCAAAGCCGAAAATGTAGCGGCCCGTACCGCCATGCTGCTCCAGGTTGGTTATCTGGTCGCCAATATATTTGAATCCGGTCAGCACGTGGCGCAGTTCCACACCGTAGTGTTCCGCAACGGGCGTCGTCATGTCCGTGCTGACAACCGTTGTGACCGCAACGGGGTTTTGGGGCATAGTGCCCTGCTCTTTTCTCATACGGCAAATGAAGTCAAGCAGCAGTACGCCGACTTCGTTGCCGGACATCAAGCGGTATTCGCCATTCTGGTGCACGGCAATACCACAGCGGTCACAGTCCGGGTCTGTCGCCAGGAGAAGGTCCGGCTTCACCTTTTCACAGAGCTCAAGGCCTTTTTGCAGCGCTTCACGGATTTCCGGGTTCGGGAATGGGCAGGTCGTGAAGTTCCCGTCCGGGAATTCCTGCTCCGGGACAACGGTCACGTTTTTTACGCCGATCATCTTCAGGATGCGTGTCACGCAGACACGGCCTGTACCGTTAAGTGGCGTATAAACAACCTTCAGGCCATCACACGGCTCGGTGAAAACGCGCTGTTTCATTACTTCGTCGAGGAAACGGTCAATTACTTCATTCCCAATGTAATCCACCATTCCGGATTTCACAGCTTTGTTGAAGTCCATCTTTTTCACACTGCGGAAAAGGTCAAGGCTGTTGATTTCCGCAAGGACTTCATCTGCCATTTTCAGGGTTATCTGGCAGCCGTCAGCACCGTAAACCTTGTAGCCGTTATATTTAGCGGGGTTGTGGCTCGCTGTGACACAAATGCCCGCATCACACTGAAGGTAGCGCACTGCCCATGAAAGCGTCGGTGTAGGAGAAAGCCACGGATAAATATGCGCATGGATTCCGTTTGCCGCAAGAACCGCCGCGGCCTGTTCCGCAAACAGGCTGGATTTTATACGGCTGTCGTAGGCAATGGCAACGGAGGGATCCCTGCCGTGATTGTTCAGGAAATTTGCGAGGCCCTGTGTTGCCCTGCGTACCGTATAGACATTCATGCGGTTCGTCCCGGCACCAATTATACCGCGCAGACCACCGGTCCCGAATTCCAGGTCACGGTAGAAACGGTCATCGATTTCTTCCTTTTTGCCCGCAATCGACTTTAGCTCTGCGGTAAGGTCAGGATCATCCAGCTTTTCGCTGCACCATCTTTGATACTCCAGCATACAATCGTGTTCCGTCATAAAAGTTCCTCTTTTCATTCGTCAGTTTCTCAAGGAAAAAGGCACACCTGAAATTTCTCTGCGGAGCAGCCCCGTTATTTTCCGTTTTCAGAATAGCACCCAGGCACAGGGCTTGTCAATCTCCACGGACAATGTTCATCACGATGCCCGCCGGGGTGATGTCAATCGTTCCATAGGTGCCGCCGCTCCCGTTCAGGCTGCCGGGGTTCATTACGTAAAGGCCGTCCTCGTAGCTGGTAAACGGCTGGTGCGTATGCCCAAAGAGCAGGATATTTGCCTTCCGGCGCCGGGCTGCGGAAAGGATTTCATATGTTCCGTATTTTACGTTATAAGTATAACCATGTGTATAAAAAATACGCTTCCCACCGAGGTTAGCCAGCCCTTCAACCGGAAGCAGAGAGCCCCAGTCACAGTTTCCACGGACCAGATAAAACATTTTTCCCGGGAAATCCAGTTTTGCTTCCTGGGCTTCTTCGGCGCCGTCGCCCAGATGGATGACGGCCTCGGCCTTTTCCTGGCTCATAATTGCGCGCCGAAGCGATGAAACATCGCGGTGCGTATCGGATACAACAAGAATGCGCATTGAAATGGAACCTCCCTGCGGCGCCCCGCAGGACGCGGGTACGTCATATCTTTCCAGCCCCCGGCATAGAATGGTGCGGGGTGATAACATGCAAAATGAAACTGATAGCAGCCGCGCCCTGCTGGACAATTTGATGAACCGCCTGAGCGAGGCTGATAAGAAGAAACTGAAATCTATTCTTTCCGACAAGGCAGCCTGTGAAAAGCTCCTGAAATCGCCGGAGGCGCAGAGCCTGATGCGCCAGTTTGAGGGGAAGCGCAATGGCTGACGACCTGACTTCCCGCATCAGCGAAATCCTCGGTGATCCGGCAAGCATGGAGAAAATCCGGAATCTTGCGGCAATGCTCGGCAGCACAGGCCAGGACGGGAACAAGCAGGCACCGCCTGCCCGGCAGAATACCGCCCCTCCGCAGGGCACACCGCAACCGCGGCAAAACCAGCAGCCAAACTCTGGAACGCCGCCAATTGATCCGGCGCTGATGCGCTCCATGATGAAAATGGCACCCATTCTCTCAGGTATGCGTCAGGATGACGATTCCACGCGCCTTCTGCGGGCACTGCGCCCATTTTTAGGCGAAAAGCGCCGCAAAAAGCTCGATGAGGCTTTAAAACTGATACAGCTTCTGCGCATTGTACCATATCTGAAGGGCAGCGGGCTGTTCCAGTCATAAGGGGAAGGAGGGAAACCACAGTTGGCGGAAATCCAGTCGGAAGACCTCGATGACGATATGAATGAGCTTCGGAGGGATGCAATCCGGCGTGCACGCGAAATGCAGGCACGCGCACAGATTCCGCCCTCTTATGGGCAACATGGGCCGGAGAGCCCTCCGCCGGAAAACGGTTCCCCGCCACCTCCTGATCCCGTCCCGCCGCCGGCGGAAGCAAACCGCAGTCCGGCTTCCGCCCGGCAGCCGTCCTCCGGCCCGGCTATCGGCGGGGCGCTTGACTTTCTCCTGAAAGACCCGGAGCAAACCCTGATCCTTGCGCTGCTGCTGATCCTCATCGAAGAAAAAGCAGACAGTGCCCTCATTTTTGCCATGATGTATCTGCTTCTCTGAGTCAGAACATCAGGAAACCATCCGCACCGCATAGAGATAATCCTTCTTTGCCGCACTGTCTGTTTTGACTACATACTCCATATACTTTACAGGGTACAGTTCTGCCGAAGATGTGCCTGGGGAACCGCTGAGGACAGTGCCACTCTGCGGAAGATACCCTACACGGAGAACCATGCTGTCACCCTCTTTTTTTGCACTTATGGTATGGGGCTTATAAGCTCCTTTCAGCGAAGAAAGCACCACATGGAACTGCGCCTTACCGGCGTCATAGGTATAGCACATCCCTACTGAAGAACTGGCCGGCTGCAAAGAGCTTTTTGGCCCAAAGAGCTTTTTGCAGGATTCCTCTACATCGCTGAGTGGAATTATTGTCCGCCCGGCATCATCATAAGCCGTGTAACCTGAACCATGGTCTGTAGCCGTCTGCCAGAGCGAAGAATTCAGCACAAGTTGCGGACTTGCCTTTTCAGGCGAATCAAACGGCTTTGGATCCTGTGCCACCACAGCACTCAGCATTTTGTCATAGGAAAGCCACGCACTGCTGTCTACCATTGCAGCACGGATGCGCTGCCCTGCTTCTATGGCAATCAGCACAACGCCCGCAAGCGCAAGCAACAGCACTGCCGTCCCCGCCGCAAAGTTCCAGCGGTGGTATTCCCCGGTTTCCCGTTCTTCCAGGGCAGCTGGAGAGGGTTTTTCTTCTTTTCCGGCGCCCCATTCTGCGTGAGGTTTATCTTTTCCCGTCTGGTCTATGTCAGGCAGGAACCCATCAATCTCCGCACCGCTGTCTGCCTGGCCTGATGTAGAGGAAGCGGGCGGCATTTTTGGTTCCGGCCGCTTCGGCTCCGCTCCCCGGGTTGTCGGCGGCTGTTTTTGCCTTGCAGGCTGTGGCTGAACCGGGTGCCGTGCAGGAAGCACCGGGCGCGGGAATGGCGCCTGGGTTTTCGGTGCCTCCGGATATGCGCTGCGGTAGTCCGCCGAATATGCCGTCCCGCTTTTATTTTCGCTGTCGCTCATGACTCAAGACCGCCCTTTTACCTAATCTGGCCGTCCCCGGTCACAATAAATTTTGTTGTTGTGAGCTCTGCCGCGCCCATCGGGCCGCGGGCATGGAGCTTCTGTGTGGAAATACCGATTTCCGCACCGAGGCCAAATTCACCGCCATCCGTAAAACGTGTGGAGGCATTCACATAGACCGCTGCGGAATCCACCTCGTTCACAAATCGGCGGGCGTTTGCATAGTTCTGCGTCACAATAGCCTCGCTGTGCCCGCTCGAATATTTTGCAATGTGTGCAATGGCTTCGTCGAAGCTGTCTACAACTTTGACAGACATGATGTAGTCAAGGTATTCTGTACCGTAGTCCTCCTCCATTGCAGGGGCAACGCAGTCCCCCAGGATTGCGCGCGTACGCTCGCAGCCACGCAGCTCCACCTGCTTTTCGTCGAGCCGCTTTTTAATGGCAGGCAGTGCTTTTTCCGCAATGTCCCTGTGGACAAGCAGGGACTCCGCCGCATTGCAGACCGAAGGCCGGGAAGCTTTTGCGTTAAATACAATGTTTGCCGCCATATCAATATCCGCCGAAGCGTCTACATAGACATGGCAGTTTCCCCAGCCGGTCTTGATGACCGGGACATGGGCATTCTGCGTAACTGTCTGGATTAAATTTTTCCCACCGCGCGGAATCAGCACATCGAGATAGCCGGTAAGGTTCATCATTGCTCTGGCGGAGTCGTGGGAAGTGTCATGCACAAGCTGCACACAATCGGCGGGAAGGCCCGCCTCGGCAAGTGCCCGGCGCAGAGCCGCTTCAATGGCTGTGTTCGTGCGCAGGGCTTCCTTTCCACCGCGCAGCAGGACGGCGCTTCCCGCCTTAAGGCAGATTGCCGCTGCATCCGACGTAACGTTCGGCCGCGCCTCATAGATAATGCCAATCACGCCGAGCGGAACACGCACTTTTTCAATCCGGAGGCCGTTCGGCCTTGTGATACCGGAAACCACCTCCCCAATGGGATCCGGCTGGGCTGCGACACCGCGCAGCCCAGCCGCCATGCCTTGAATACGCGCTTCACTGAGGGCAAGCCGGTCAAGCAGCGCCGGGCGCATCCCGGCTTCCCTTGCCGCAGCAAGGTCTTTTCTGTTTGCAGCGAGGATTTCCCCGGACGAGCGTTCCAGCTCCTTTGCCGCCGCGCACAGTGCCGCGTCCTTTTTGGGGCTGGCCGCCATGAGAGCTTTTGACGCAGCCTTTGCCCGTTTTCCCATTTCCGTAAGATCTGTCATATTTTTGCCTCCTCCGGACTGCCGGGCAGATACCCTCGTCCGGTTCCATTCCACACCGTAGCCAGCCGCCTGTTTCTATTCTATTCCTTTCCCGTGCCGAAAACTGTCCCAATCTGAGTGCCATCAAAAAGGTCGTACAGTTTTTCTGGGATGGCCCCGCTCATGACGCAGCAGGTAATGCCCGCCTCGTTGGCACGCGCCGCAGCACGGACTTTCGTGCTCATGCCGCCTGTGCCGCGGTTGGAACCGCTGCCGCCCGCAAGTGAGAGAATCTCCCCGGTGACTTCCGGCACAAATGGGATGCGCTTTGCGTCCGGGCTGGTGCGGGGATTTTTATTGTAGAGCCCGTCGATATCAGTAAGGATCACAAGCAGATCCGCGCCGACAAGTTTTGCTACAATAGCGGAAAGGGTATCATTATCGCCGATGCGTGCGCCTTCCAGCTCATCAACTGCAACCGTATCATTTTCATTTACAATCGGAATGATACCCATCCTGAGCAACTCCATAAATGTGTTTTCGGTATTCTTCCGGCTATGCTCATCCGCCAGCACATCTGCTGTAAGAAGCACCTGCGCTACCGTAAGGTTGTACTCGCCGAAAAATTTATCATACATAAACATCAGCTCGCACTGCCCAACGGCCGCTACGGCCTGCCGCCTGCTTGTTTCCTGCGGGCGGCAGGGCAGGCCCAGCTTTCCAACGCCAACACCAATGGCACCGGACGTTACGAGGATAATTTCCCGTCCGGAATTTTGAAGCTCGCTCAGGACACGGCAGAGCCGCTCAATACGCCTAAGGTTCATTTTCCCGTTTTCATACGTCAGGGTGGAAGTCCCCACTTTGATTACAATCCTTTTTGCCTGTGTGACAGCCGACATTTTTTCCCCGCCTTTTCTGTTGCTTTAAATGATTATAGCACAAATTACTGTCCTGAGAAACACAGATTTCCGCTGATAAAAAGCCGGGAGCGCCGCCGGCTTCGGGCCGACAGGCGTTCCCGTGAATCATAAAACGGAAAATTTATTTCTGTACTGGGTGGCCATTGTAGCCGCTGCGGCTTCCATAACCGCTGTGGTTGTTGTGGAAGTCATGTCCGTGGTCGTAGGACGGGCGGCGCGGGCGCTGCTGTTCTGTGGAAACATTATTTTCCGGGACAATGCCTTTCACTTCAATCAGCGCATCACGGCGGGAGAGGTTAATCCGCCCCTTCTCGTCAATGTTGAGCACTTTTACCATGACCTCATCGCCGACCTTCACAACGTCGGAAACTTTGTCAACACGCTTTACGTCGAGCTGGGAAATGTGCACCAGCCCTTCCTTGCCCGGGGCAATCTCGACAAATGCCCCAAAGTCCATGAGGCGCGTGACCTTGCCGTTATAAATGGCGCCGGGTTCCGGATCATTGACAATGGTATCAATAATACCGATTGCCCGTTTGCAGTTGTCATGATTGAGGCCGGAAACAAAGACATGGCCGTCCTCCTGTACATCGACCTTAACCTCACACTCGGCGCAGATTTTCTGGATAACTTTGCCGCCGCTGCCGATCACTTCGCGGATTTTAGCCACCGGAATCTGCATGGCAAGCACTTTCGGCGCATAGGGGGAAAGCTCTTTGCGCGGTGCCGGGATGGTTTTCAGGATAACCTCGTCGATGATATAGTCACGGGCTTTGTGCGTTTTATAAAGGGCTTCCCGGATCATTTCGGGTGTAAGGCCGCTGATTTTCAGATCCATCTGGATTGCAGTGATGCCGGCGTGTGTTCCGGCCACTTTGAAATCCATGTCACCAAAGAAGTCCTCAAGGCCCTGAATGTCAACCATGGTCATCCAGCGCTCCCCTTCCGTAATCAGGCCGCAGGAAATACCGGCAACGGGTGCCTTGATTGGCACGCCTGCATCCATGAGGGCCAAGGTGGAGCCGCAGATAGACGCCTGTGATGTGGAGCCGTTGGAAGAGAGGACTTCGGAGACGAGGCGCATGGAGTAAGGGAACTTATCTACGGGCGGGATAACCGGAACAAGCGCACGCTCCGCAAGGGCGCCGTGTCCAATTTCCCGGCGGCCCGGGCCGCGGCTTGGCTTTGTATCTCCCGTAGAATAGCTCGGCATATTGTACTGGTGGATATAGTGCTTTGGCTCTTCCTCATTAACGCCGTCAAACGTCTGGGCATCCTCCATGGAGCCGAGCGTTACGGTTGTGAGAACCTGCGTCTGGCCGCGGGTGAACATACCGGAGCCGTGCACTCGGGGCAGCAGACCGACTTCGGCGGCAAGCGGGCGGATTTCATCCATCTTGCGTCCATCGACACGTTTCTGCTCGTCAAGCAGCCAGCGGCGGACAACATATTTCTGCGTCTTGTACATGCAGGCGTCGATTTTTGCAGACTGGTCAGGATAAACCGGATCAAACTTTTCGTGAACTTTCTCATAAACGGGAAGCAGGCGGGCATCACGGACATTTTTATCATCCGTGTCAAGAGCTGCGCGGACATCGTCTATCGCAAACTCTTTTATGGCGTCTACCATTTCCTCAGCCGGCTCGTTGCTTTCATAAGTGAACTTTTCCTTACCGATCTCCTGCCGGATACCTTTGATAAACTCAATGATGGGCTGGTTTGCCTTGTGACCTGCCATGATGCCGTTATACATGACGTCATCCGGAATCTCGTCGGCTCCGGCCTCTATCATAACAATGCGGGAGTCACTCGAGACAACGGTAAGGGCCATATGGGATTTTTTGCGCTGCTCCGCATTCGGGTTGATGACAAACTTCCCGTCAATATAGCCGACGGAAACGCCGGAAATCGGGCCGTTCCACGGAATATCCGAAATTGCGATTGCAGCGGATGTGCCAACCATTGCTGCGAGTTCAGGGGAGCAGTCATGGTCAACGCTCATTACCGTGCAGACAACAGTAACGTCGTTGCGCAGGTCTTTTGGGAACAGCGGGCGGATGGGGCGGTCAATCATGCGCGATGTGAGGATGGCGTTGTCACTGGGGCGGCCTTCCCGTTTCAGGTATGAGCCGGGAATTTTGCCGACGGAATAAAGCTTTTCCTCATAGTCCACGGAAAGTGGGAAGAAGTCCACACCCTCACGCGGCTTGTCCGAAGCGGTCACGGCTACATGGACTACAGTATCGCCGTAGCGGACAAGGCACTCGCCGTTGCAGAGCTGCGCCATCTTGCCCGTTTCAATCGTCAGCGGCCGCCCGGCATAGTCAGTTTTGAAGACGCGGTAGTTTTCAAACATTGCTTTTACTCCTCCGTATTCTGTCAGAAATTACAGGATGCGGCGGGTTTAGCAATTAAACCGGCGCTTTTATAGGAAAAGCGCTCGTTTCACTGCTAAAGTCCCTCTGCCTCCTGTCCCGCTCTTTTCCAAAAGGCGGCTGAAAATTTTTCACGCGCTTTTGCTGCGCGGATTTGGAAAGACAGCCCAAACAGCAAAAAGGCGGGAGGAATTGCCGGGAAATGCCCGTTTCCTTCCCGCCATCTCCGCCCAGTGGTTGGGCGGCTGCCGGTTACTTGCGGATGTTCAGTTTTTCAATCAGGGTACGGTAACGCTCAACATCGCTTTTTTGCAGATAATTAAGGAGGCTGTGACGCTGGCCGATCATCTTGTAAAGGCCGCGGCGGGAATGGTAATCTTTTTTATGGATCTTCAGGTGCTCCGTCAGGACATTGATACGCTTTGTAAGAACAGCAATCTGTACTTCCGGTGATCCGGTGTCTCCCTTATGGCGTGCATACTCTTCGATTACTGTAGTTTTTTCTTCTTTTTTCAGCATGGTCTTTTCCACCTTTTTTTAAATTCCCACGGACGCAGAAATGGGCGGGTGAAATCCCCATTCCGGGCGCTTCCCCCAAATCCGCGTGAGGGGTACAATTTGATTTAGTATATCACAGGGCATATGGTTTGTAAATATGGTACGTTGAAGTTTGTCAGTAACTGGAAATATTCAGGTGAAAATAGCGGAGCGCCTCTCTACCGTTGCGGATAATTTCCTCTTGAAGAGAAGGCAGATCCGGAAATTTTCTCTCCGGGCGCAGAAATTTAAGGAGCCCAACGCGGACGGTGCGCCCATAAAGGTCTGGACCACAGTAGGCAGGCATCCAGGTTTCTGCAAGAACCCGGTCTGAGCCGACTGTCGGCTTCACACCGACATTGGTTACACCACACTGCCGGAGCCCCTCCGATTCCACGAAGGAAATATAAACGCCGAACCGCGGCTGTACGAATTCCGGAGGGACCGGCTGGTTAAGCGTCGGAGTCCCAAGCCTGTGCCCCAGGTGTCTGCCGGAAATAACAGCCGTCTCGTAGCCAAACGGCCGCCCGAGCAGTCGCGCAGCCTCTTCCATCCGTCCCGCACGGACAAGCATGCGGATGCGTGTAGAGCTGACTGGTTTCCCGTCCGCAAGAACGGCAGGTGCAATTTCCGCAGCAATGCCGTTTTCCGCACACAGTCTTTTCAGGTCAGCGCTCCCGGCTTTTCCACCACGCCCAAAGGTATAGTTGAAACCACAGCAGGCCTTTTCTGCGCGGCAGGTGCCGCGGAGGATATTGCAGACAAATTCGTCGGCGGTCATATCTTTTATGGAATTAAAATCCAGCAGGTAAAGCTGCTGCACCCCCATCCCGCTAAGCAGACGGATTTTCTCCCTCTCAGTAAGGAGGGCCTGTCCACCGCCGCAGAATTTTGGGTTTTCCGAAAAGGTAAGCACCGTAGGTACAAGGCCCTGGGCGGTACCTTTTACCGCAAGGGAAATCACGCTCTGGTGCCCAAGATGCAGCCCGTCAAAAATGCCGAGGGCTACTGCACTTTTCCCATGTGACGGCACCAGTGTCCGATATATCTGTATTTTTGCTTTATTTTCAGCCATTTTCCCTGAATCCTTGCTCTTTGATTTGAAAAAGGCGCAGGACATTCAGCTCGCCGTTCTGAACTTCTGCGAGGCCGAGAAAAACCCTGTCCGGCGAAAGGACGCGGTAACGCATCCCATCCGGCGGATTTGTCCCACGCAGCGCTGTCCTCGCAATCTCCAGCGGGCCTCCGTTGCCAAAGCGGACTGCCTGCCGTTCCGACACGCAGAGCGGCGCAATATCCGGGAACAGCGTTTCCACCGGCAGCAGGCGCTCCGCAAGGCGGCCCGCCGCCGAAAGTTCCTTTGATTTTTCCAGCGTCACCGCGTCTGCAAGCGAAAAGCCGGCCGCCCGCGTGCGGCGCAGGGATGTCATAATCCCGCCGGTGCCCAGCGCATCGCCGAGATCGGAACAGAGTGTACGGATATAAGTTCCCTTGGAACAGGCAATCAGAAGCTGGCCCGTGCGTGACGTTTCGTCATACGATGTCAGCTCCAGGCGCGAAACGGTTACAGGGCGCTTTTTGCGCTCTACCTCAATTCCACGCCGTGCGAGGCTGTAGAGGCGTTCGCCGTTTATGCTCACTGCGGAATACATTGGCGGCATCTGGAGGATTTCTCCGCGAAACCGCGGCAGGGCAAGAAGAACCGCCCCGCGCGGCACAGGCACCGGATTCTCTGAAAGCACACGCCCGGAAGAATCCTGCGTGTCCGTGCTGATGCCAAGGCGGAACCCCGCTTCATATTCCTTTCCCGTATTCAAAAGGAAAGGCAGTGCGCGCGTCGCTGTCCCAAGCAGAAGGGGAAGCACACCCGTAGCCATAGGGTCAAGCGTGCCGGTATGGCCAATTTTCTTTTCATGGCAGAGATGGCGCATCACAGCAACCGCATCAAAGGATGTATAGCCTGAAGGTTTATCCAGAACAATGACGCCATTCATAGATTCCTGTCCAAATACCTTTCCGCAGCCGCAGTAATTTTCTGCTCTGCCGTTTCCAAAGGCGGCGGCAGGGTACAGCCCGCGGCACCCCGGTGGCCCCCTCCGCCGAACACCCTGCAAATTTCCGAGGCATCGGCCGGCGGACGGGCCCGCATGGAAACCCGGAAGTTGCCGTCGTCCTTCTCGCGCAGCGTAATGCCAATATGCACGCCTGCGATAGTACGCGGAATCGTGGCAATTCCGTCAAGGTCATCTTCCGAAGCGCCTGTTTCCCGGACAATCGGCTTTGTAAGCCGGATAATGGCAACCCTGCCGTCCGGAGTCAGCCGGATAGTATCCAGTACATAGCGCTCCAAAGCAAGCCTTGCACGGCTCTTTGTGTCAAACATCGCGCGGTCAATTTCCACCGAATCCGCGCCATCCTCCATCAGCTCTGCCGCAATGCGGTGTGTCTCCGGTGTCGTGTTGACATACCGGAAGCATCCCGTATCCGTTGTAATCCCTGTGTAAAGAGCATCCGCAACCGGCTTTCCAATCGGGATGCCCATCTTTTTCAGAATGGTAAAAATCAGTTCGCAGGTAGCTGCGGCAGTCTGGTCAGCGCAGGTATGTGCAGCAAACGGCGAAGCAGTATGGTGGTGGTCGATGGAGAGGCCGGTTGTCATTCCCCACCGCGAAAGAAGCGGCTCGCCAAGCAGGCCCCGGTCTGCAATATCGACAGCAACCACAAGGTCAGGCTCAAATTCGTCGTCCGGAAGCTCCCGGAACAGATAGGCAAATTTCGGCCCAATGGGGTCGGAGCAGCGGATCGCTGCCCGCTTCCCAAGTTTCCGCAGGCTGCGGCAAAGGGCACAGGCACTTCCGAGCGTATCGCCGTCTGGGAACTGGTGGCAGAGGATGAGAATACGTTCGGCACCGCGGAGCATGTCTACAGCCCCTTCAAGGCTTGTCATGCTTTTCCTCCTTCAGCTCATTAAGGATTCGCTCAATATTCGCCCCGCGTTCAATGGAATCGGTCGGGCGGAACAGAAGCTGAGGCACTTTCCGCAGCGGAAGGCGTTCGCCCAACTCGTGACGGATAAACCCGGATGCGGACTTGAGGCCTTTCACGGCCTCCTTTGTATGATCCATGCCTTCCATCGCGCTGATATATACCGTACAGTAAGAAAGGTCACTGGTCACCTCTACGCCTACAATGCTGATGAGGCCCTGAACACGCGGGTCCTTCACTTTCCGGAGAATAGCGGTCAGTTCCCGTTTAATGTCTTCTGTGATACGGCCCATCCTATAGCTTGGCATAAAAATCCCCTCCTGCCCTAAAATGCAGGGCGTATACCGCCCTGCATCCAGTTTTCCGGATTTTCTTTCCGTTATTCGGGCCGGTACTCCTCCATGGTGTAGGCTTCAAGGACATCGCCCTCTTTGATATCGTTGAACTTTTCAAGGCGGATGCCGCAGTCATAACCCGCAAGCACTTCCTTTGCGTCGTCCTTGAACCGCTTGAGTGAAGCGATACTGTCGTCCGCCACAACAATGCCATCTCGGACAACACGGATTTTTGCGTCACGTGAGACCTTGCCCGTTGTTACATGAGCACCGGCAACTGTCCCAACGCTGCTGATATGGTACACCTGACGGACTTCCGCCTTGCCGAGATCGGCTTCACGCGTCTTCGGGGCAAGCATACCCTTGAGCGCTGCGCTGATTTCGTTGATGCAGTCATAAATGATGCGGTACAGGCGGATATCAACACCATCGCGCTTTGCATTCTCTTCCGCGACGTTGTCCGGCCTTACATTAAAGCCAATTACAATGGCTTTGGATGCCGCCGCAAGCATTACATCGGATTCACTGATAGCGCCGACGCCGCTGTGGATGATATTCACTTTGACTTCGTCGTTGCTCAGCTTTTCCAGTGACTGGCACACGGCTTCCACAGATCCCTGCACATCTGCCTTCACAATGAGGGAAAGGGACTTCATGTCGCCCTCCTTCATCTGCTCAAACAGGTTGTCAAGCGTGACTTTGGTGCGGGAGTTGAATTTTTCTTCCTTCCGCTCATTACGGCGCTGCTGCACGAGCTCGCGGGCGAGGCGTTCGTCGGTGACGGCATTAAAGACGTCGCCGCCCGTCGGGACGTCGTCAAGGCCTGTGACTTCCACCGGGACACTCGGCCCCGCGGCCTTAATCCTTTTCCCGTTTTCATTGGCCATCGCGCGCACACGCCCAACCGTGGTCCCGGCTACAATCAGGTCGCCGGTGTGAAGTGTGCCGTTCTGTACAAGCACCGTTGCCACAGGCCCCCTGCC
>ENA-UOOE01002300-UOOE01002300.1-fermentation-metagenome-genome-assembly--contig:-NODE-2300-length-13963-cov-3.015459_pt1 | contig 13963 bp, 10 predicted proteins | sample MGYA00245776_ERZ724021 | MGnify/ENA primary metagenome ERZ724021 (study PRJEB28704, sample SAMN03018321) | fermentation metagenome | biome: anthropogenic terrestrial biome; feature: soil; material...
ATGCGCTATTATTTTGGCAAACAGAACTACAGGGAAAAAAATGAATGGGGTTATCTCTCCTCGTATCGAATGAGCATGGATGAGGCTGTTGTGAAGCCATGGCACGAGGTTCAGTATTTAAACACCACCACCAACAGGATCTATCAGAAGGGTTATCTGATCCTCAGGGCCCTGGAAGATCTAGTGGGTCTCGAGGAAATGGAGACTATTCTCCAGACAGCGTACAGTGAATATGGCCAAAATCCCGCCATGAGCGTGGCGGATCTACAAAGAGTAGCTCAACAGATTACAGGACAGGATCTTAAACCGTATTTCCAAAGTTGGCTTTACAGTGATGATGGCTGGGTGGACTATGCAGTTTCATCCTTCCAAAGCAAGCCCCAGGGCGATAGCTGGCAGACAGAGGCTGTTGTCACGAGAAAAGGGGATAATGTGCAGCCTGTGACCGTCCTGGCTCGCTGCCAGGACGGTACAGTGCATGAGCAGCGTTGGCCCGCGGACAGGGGACAGGAAACCCTCAGCTTCACTACACACTCCCAGGTGGTGCAGGTGGAGATCGATCCGGGAAAGATGCTGCCGGATATTGATCGGCTCAATAATACTAAGCCGCGGAAAGTTGCCTGGACCCCCCACAATGACATCTCTTTGGATAGTTACGTAATGCGCTACTTTCCTGGAATCGTGCCTGGCACTGTTTTAGGTGGTAGTGCAGATTCCTTTGAGTTGGGGCTGGGCCTCAGCGGCAGGGTGCGGAATAACCTGATGGTGGATCTCTTTCAGATCTACCCCCAAGATTATTATACAGGCTATCGTTTTCCTCTACGCGGTGCCCAGTTTAGCTATGCTCTGGGTCGTTCTTTCCAAGCTGGGGGCTCTATCATGGAAGCCTTGGGTGAGAAAAGTGGAGTTTTGCAGGCAAGCTATAGCATCTGGCGGCCACAGGATATAGGCCAGGGTGCTACCTACTGGCATCCCACCCATTCTTTCGGTGCAGCTATAGCTGCGGCGAAGACACAACAGAAGCAGGGGAGCCAATGGCAGCTGTCCTATACCCGAGATGATTCCGTCCGCTTTGCTATGAGCAATTCCTTGACCTTAATGGGCTTCGACGATGGTAGCAGAGCCGGCGGTTGGGACGGGATGAAGATCTCCCGGCCAGGGTTCAATACCATGCTAATCACAACAGCAAACTATAGCGCGTCCCGTGGTTTGCCTTCAAATTATGGTTTCGGGCTTGGGCTCAACTCTTTTCCTTTGGAAGTGGGCCATTTCCGAGCAGGCGCCACCTCTGAGCTGGTATTGCCTCTAGTGCAGCAGAAGGAAGGCCGTTTTATGTATGGGACGCTGTTTGAGGATATTGAGCTTAAATTATATCTTGAAGCTGCAGGAGTTTGGAATGACCCTCAAGCGCGCAGTAGTGCATATCGCCTCGGCGGTGGGGCTGAGGTTACCTTTGGCTTTACCACCAGCGATCTTTCCGGAGGTGCCTATCCGATTGGGATCACCATCGGGATCGCAAAACCCCTGTGGAGCGCAGGGGGCTCTATGCCTGTGGGCACAAACATTTATATTGGTGCAGGGCTTAGATATTTCCGGAATTTCTTGGGGATTTAATTTGAGAGATGGATGAGACGTGCGTGGTTGAGCGAAACCTGAAATTAGTCATAGAATTTGATGGCTCCCGCTTCCATGGCTCCCAACGGCAAGCACCCGAGAAGGAGCCCACAGTGCAGGGCGTGATGGAGGAGAGCCTTTCTCGACTTTTAGGGCATGAGGCTCACATTGCCTTCTCAGGCAGAACAGATGCAGGTGTGCATGCTTCTGGGCAGGTTGTGAGCTTCAAGACCACATCTCCCATTCCTACAGAGCGGATTCCCATGGCTTTCGGCAATATGCTGCCCGGGGAGATCAGGATTTTATCCGCTCAGGAGGTGCCAGCAGAGTTTCATGCTCGCTTCTCTGCCCGGGGCAGAACCTATCGCTATCTCATTTTGCTGGGGAGTTCTGTTTTTTGGCAAGATAGGGCTTGGCAAGTGGAGGGAAAGCTAGATCTTGATTCTATGCAGAAGGCAGCTTCCCTTCTAATAGGTGAACATGATTTCTCTAGTTGGCGAGCTGCAGGCTGCACTGCCCACTCTCCTGTACGGGAGATTTTAGATCTGACTGTGGAGCCCCTCAAGATGGGCAGCTTTAAGCTGGTAGCCATCACCACAACTGGCACTGGGTTCCTCTATAAGATGGTGCGGAATCTGGTGGGAACATTGGTCAAAGTGGGACAAGGATTTCTGACTCCCCAGGATGTAGGGGAGTTACTTGCAAGGCGTGATCGGACTTTGGCACCGCCTACGGCGCCTGCCTGGGGACTGTATCTGATGCAAGTTTACTATTAATTCCAAAGGATAAAAGGGTGTAGATGACGAACATTGTCTTATTCAGCTGGGGGGGGAAAACTATTGAAGCGGTGGATTAGCTTTTTATTTTTGCTCTTGTTGCTGCCCTATCAGGCCCTTGCTGCCGGATACAGCACAAGCATTGGCGATTCTGATATTATGATCTCCGGGCAGAAGACTATCTCATATAGGTATGCCTTTGGTTTTGGGAACAAAAGAAATTTTTCATCGAACAATGGTATCAGCCTTGGTGGAACCATCGATGAGCAGAGCACCTTTCTCACGATCAATGGTAAGGTGCCAGATAAGTTTTCCATTACCGGTAACCTCTCCGATGGTACCTATATGGGCAGCCAGGCCTCAATTGAGGTGAAGGCCAAAAATGTTGGTCTCTACTTGGGAGATATCGCTGCCAATCTTACGGGTTCGGAGTTTGGTAGTTTCAACAAGAACCTCAATGGGATCAAGGTGGAGGGGGACTGGGGTAAAAGTAAGTTTACCCTGATCACCTCTCAGCTGGAGAGCCAATCGAAGACAGAAATCTTTCAAGGAAAAGGTATTATGGGTCCGTATAGGTTAGAATACGGTTATGATATTATCGAGGGTACAGAGACTGTTAAGGTTGATGGAAAAGTCCAGGTGCGGCGCCAGGATTATCGGATTGAACAGGGAAATCTCTATTTTACCAATAAATTTGTCTATAGTTACAATACTATAGAGGTTAGTTATGAGTATAGCTTATTCTTTAACCTTAACCCAGGCACACTTTCAGGTTTTCGTGGTACTACCAGCATTGGAGAGAAGCTCCAACTTGGGACCACAGTTTTTCGTCAGACCGCCAACAGTTTTGCTTCAGGGGCTATTTTTTATGGGATCGACACATTTAGCGGGGCTGAGTTTAAGGAATTAAAAAATCAAGATAACAGTTATACTTTTCAGGTGCAGTATTGGCCAATAATGGACAGTAATGACTATGTGGTAACAGTATATATTTATACTGAAGACGATGATAAAAACCCAGCTAAAAGCTGGGCGAGCCACAAGAGCAAGTGGGACACGCAGCCTTTTGAATATAATGTTGATGTAGAGCCCGCCTATGGGACGGTAACCCTCAAACAATTGTTAGGATATGAGGAGACAGATATTACCAAAGTGGAGGTTCATTATAATTATCTGATTAGTTTTCCTGAGATTTATAAAGGGGATAAGCTCGCCGAGGACGGGAGATACGTAAAATACAGTCTTAGTGAAAATCAAAGAATGCAGCAATATTTAGTTAGCGGTAAAGCTTATCTTGAATATATTGTTGATAATGAAACAAGGTCGCTTCAGCTCTCCGCTCGGGATTTCGAATATGATCCACTAGCGAATACTGTTAGCATAGATTTATCTATTTTTGAGGGTTTATCATCTGGCTCTATCCCTGATAAAATTGAGCTTACTCTCTATTATACCCTTCCTCCTGCCAAAGAAGGAGAGGATAATTACAGAGCCGACAGAACTGTGATCGCCTTGGATGGGCGTGCCCAGCTCACTCCTAGAATCGCCCTGCAAGGGGAGGTTGGTTTCAGCAAGGGACATCTGAGCGCAGATGACCTCTATCATACTAAAACACTGCGTGCTGAACAGCTAGCGGGCAAACTTGTGCAGACTGAGGGAGGAGCACTTCTTCTTTATTTGAATCGGTTCGCTCTCTCAGATTACTTTCCTCTACCAATTGAACCTATGACCGAGACCATTACCACCAGAAGGAATACAGGTACTACCTCAACCTTTATCCGTGGTAAGGATTATGAGATCGATTTTTTCACAGGAGTAATTACCTTCCTGTCCTCAGGAGAAGTGGGTATTTTAGATCCAAATTTAGAGTCAATTACAATTAGATATAAGTATTTAGATGAAGATGCTATTATCAACGAAGGCGATCCCGTAGTAGGACTTGGGGCAAAGCTGGGTGCAACTGCCAATTTCGATAAAGTTTCGTTTAATATCAACTGGCGTTCTTTAGGTAAAGATTTTAGTCCCCTGGGAATGTCTCGTACTTCAAGTTATGGCAACAAGGAGTTATCAAGATTATCTACCGGTCTCACCCTCAGACCTACAAGCTACTTGCAGCTGAGTAGTAATTTCAATCACTCGCTGAATTCTCATCTGGTAAAAGAGGAATTGCAAACTGTTGAGCGCGAGACATTAAGTAACAACATTAGTAATGAGGCTAGGTTGAATGTTCCCGGTTGGCCATCTCTTACCTTTTCAAACCACCAGAACGTCGATCCGAGCTCAAAACGAACCAATAACACCATTTCTACAAATTATAATGTGGGGATTTTCAGTATATCCGGCAGTGTTGGAGCAACAGATTTTTTCCATGACCCAGAAGATAAGAGTTTAAGCTATAGCCAGCATAACCAGCGTCGAAATTTTAGTCTTGATGCAAGACCAAGCGCCAAGTTTAATACCGGATATTCTTTTACCAATTCTGTACAGCTGGGCACCCAAGCAAATACGAAGAATTCAACTGACAACGCTCATAATTTATCCATGGAATTTAAACCAAGCAATAAACTCTCGCTGAGAGGCAGCTATAATATTCAGTTTTTGAGTCAACTGGATTCAGATGAAAAAAAGAATATCCAGCGGGGTACCTTGAATTTTACCAACACCCTTTCTCCAAAGGTTACCCTCCGCGGTGACTTCAGTAGAACTATGGATCCTGGAAGTTATCAGGTTGGTTATACCATGGACTATGGGAGACTGAACTGGGATTATAATTTTACGCGCTATCTCACATTTAGTTCTAGCTTAAATCTGAGTAGTACCAACTATGATAATGGGTCCTACTCAAGAAATAGATCAATTCAAGGGGATATACGTTATACACCACAGATACCGGCGCTACAGAGAAAGCGGGTGCGGTTTACTTGGAGTAATTCTTATCGACCTCAAGAATATTTGTCTAAGACTTCTGCCAATCCCACCGATACCAAGACGCAAACTGCAACTAGCAAGCTGAGTGTCTCATTTGATCCGTTGACTGGACTTTCTTTTGAGACTAGCTATGAATTGCAATATAACCGGAGTAATAATAGTACCCAAGACATTAATCCCATCACTAATACTTTTTCGGCTGATGGTACCTATCGCCTTAGCAATAAGGTACAGGCTAGAGGAAATTTAAGGTTCTCTGACAATGCTCGCAACTGGAGTTCAAATTACGCTACTTTAGGCAGTAGCTATGGCAATAAACTTGAGGGTACAATTGGCGTCAACTATACCATCAGTCCTAGCGCCAGAGTGAATGTGGACTGGAAATTGATTGGCTACCAGGATGGAAAGCAGCACATGAAAGACGCTAACTATTTTGGCAACGTAATCACCACAAAACTAGTTGGTACCTTCTAGGAAAAGCCCCAAAGGGGGCTTTTCCTTTGCTAAGTTTTTTAGACACTTTTTTAATCGTGGTAATTAAAGTTCCACAGAACAATTATCAGGGAAAGTAGAGGAAGCAGATGCAAACTATCGCAACCAGTGTTCAGCTCAAAGAAAGAAATATGGCCCGGGTGCTAAGCATCATCCGCACACAGGGGCCTATCTCCAGAATCAGTATTGCCAAGGAACTAGACCTGAGCCCCCCCACAGTCTCAAGTGTGGTGGACGAGCTTTTGGGCAGCCAGCTGGTGGAGGAGGTGGGCGTGGGAATCTCCGGCGGCGGCAGAAAGCCAGTGCTTTTGGCATTAAAACCAGATGCCCTGTATGCGCTAGGCGCGGATCTTTCCGATCAGGAAGTGACAGTGGCGGTTGTAAATCTAGCCGGGCAGGTGGTTGAAAGCTGCGGGAAAACCCTTCCTGGAGGCGTACCATGGCCCGAGATGCGCCAAGAGTTGGCAGCACTTGTAGGGCAGATGCAGAAGAAATATGAGCTCCTAGGGCTAGGTGTGGTGGCACCAGGCATCATCAGCCCCGAGGGCATGCTCCACTACGCCAGCAGCCAAGGCTGGCGTGACCTCCCCTTGCTTGAGGACTGTCAGGCTTTTTTTACGGGTCCTGTGGCTGTGGAAAACAACGTCAGGGCCATGGCCCTGGGAGAATACTGGTTTGGCGCAGGCCAGGGCTTAGAGAACCTGGTGATGGTGAGGCTCGGGGGTGGCATCGGCTCGGGGATTATCTCCGGCGGTCAGATCTTCCGCGGAGATTTAGGTGCCGCAGGGGAGATCGGGCATATAACTGTGGATCCAGAAGGGCCTCAGTGCCATTGCGGCAACAGAGGGTGTCTTGAGGCAGCAGCAGCTCTGCCTGCACTTGTGGATAGTTGGGGCGGAACTCGGGAGGAATTTTTAAGTGCCCTCGCCCGGGAAGACTCCAAAGCCATGAGCATTGTGCAGGCGGCAGGAGAGCCCCTTGGCATTGCCATCGCGAATTTAATCAACCTCTTTTCACCTAAAATGATTGTCATGGCTAGCCCCATCCCTCAGCTGATTGAGATTCTCTTGCCTCGGGTCCGACAGGTTGTTGATGCTCGGGCCATACCCTGGCAGCGAGGCAGAGTAGCCATAGTTGGCTCTGACCACGGGCAGAGGGCGGGCATGGTGGGCGCTGCCACCTTGATTTTGGCGAGACTTCTCAGCCAACCTCGGACAGCTTTTTTAGAAAAAAGCTGTCTCCAGGGAGGAATTGGCAGATGAACGTCGAAAGAATGTAGTAAAAACGTCCAAAGGTTGTACAAAGAATGTTACAAATTGAGTTGCGGGGCCTTGAGCGATTGAGCTTTCGGGAACGGCAGGTTGTGATGCTCAAGGAAACAGGCCAAAGCGCAGAAAAAATTGCCAAAAGGCTGGGGATTAGCACCAGCTCTGTTGCTACCTTGTTTAACCGAGCTCGCAACAAGGGCTATCAGGTGGTGGCCATTATTCCTGAAGCAGCCATGGGCCTAGGACAAGAAGATGAGGAGATGGAGCCAGAATGAAAACTAGACGCAGATTTGTGCTCAAAAACCCAAAACGTCTCTTTGAGGTCATTGGCATCTTCTTGCTCTACCTAACTTTGCTTTTTTGCCGAGGGCAATGGCGGATTAATCAGCTCAAGCGTGAGGCGCAGCAAAACCGCAAAAAGATCGTGGAACTCGCCCAATACAATACCAACCTGCGGAGAAAGTATCAGAATCTGGAATCTGATCACTACATCGAAACCGTAGCCCGAGAGGAGTTGGGCTTAGTGAAAGAAGGAGAGATTCTCTATCGGTTTGCAGAAGAGGGAGAGGGAAAGCTAAAAGCCTTCCGTCCTGTAGCACAACCATAGAGGCTTGATAGTTAACAAAAAGGTGGGCTGCTCCCTTTGGGGAGTAGCCCACCTTTTGTTTTAAGCCAAATATAGTTATTTCTGGGGCTCTAGTTGCTACCAATCTTATCGATAGCTCGCAATAGCTCAATTGGCAGCGGGAAGAGGATCGTAGAATTTTTCTCAGCTGCAATCTCAGATAAGGTCTGCAAATACCGCAGCTGCAATGTGGCAGGTTCCTGAGCAATGACCTGGGCTGCTTCCAGCAGTTTCTGTGAGGCCTCGAACTCGCCATCTGCGGCAATCACCTTGGCCCTGCGCTCCCGCTCAGCTTCAGCCTGTTTGGCCATGGCCCTTTTCATGGATTCTGGCAGCTCAACAGCTTTGACCTCAACTGCAGTAACTTTGATTCCCCATGGATCTGTTGCTTCATCCAACAAGCTTTTGAGGATGTTATTTAGATCTCCGCGCTTAGCCAACATATCGTCTAGCTCGTGCTGGCCCAAAACAGATCTGAGGATGGTTTGGCCAAGGAGGGTGGTGCTATGGATATAATCCACCACTTTGGTTACTGCCAAAGTAGGATTCATCACATTAAAATAAACAACTGCATCCACCATCACCGGCACATTATCTCGGGTGATGATCTCCTGCCGGGGCACATCTATGGTTACCGTTCGCAGATCAATCCGCCGCAGTTGGTCGATGCCAAAGGGCAAAAGCACATTCAGGCCCGGCTCAACTGCACCTTTTAGTTTTCCAAAACGAAAGAGCACACCTCGCTCATATTCGGTAATAATCCGCACCATGCTAGGTAAGAGAACGATGGGCACAACTAGCAACACAAAGAAAGCTCCGCTGGTGAGGAGCTTCCAGCTAAAGAAGAACCAGGCAAAACCAGTGAGCAAAAGAAACGCGCCTACAGATCCTTTTTTGGTTCCAAAGGCAAGGGCAATCCACACTGCCCACCAAATGGTAAAGAGGACCAGTAAAGTGGTAGTGAAGCTTGTGGCAGCAGACATAACAATCCCTCCTTAATTTTACTCTTATATCTATTATTCTCCCCCTATCTTACATTTTCCTTTCATCCAGAAGGCAGGAATTGTCCCACCTTCCGCGAATAATTGTTGGAGGGGGATATTTATGAAAAACCTGAGCTTTTTTCTGATTCTTTTTATTGTTTGCTCTGGAGCCTTGGCTCTGGATCTAAAAGCCGAATTTCAAGAGATCTACTTGAGCGATCTAGAGCTTAACCCTGTAAAGACAGGGGCCTCTATTTTAGCCACAAGCTATCTTATCACCCAGGATGAAAAGATCATGGATCGCCTTCAGGTCTACAATACGCCACAGGTGCAGGCTCCCATGTCAAAGATCACGCACCTTGGGGAGCCTATGGGCATTGGCGCTACTGTGGCTTTATTTGCGTGTCTAGACGAAGACCTAGCCTACCAGGCGCTGCAGTCGGTAGTGTTTGCAAGCGTGAGTACTGGGATCCTGAAAGCTTCCTTGGGCCTGGCGAGGCCCGCAGCCGGAGTAGGACGGGAAGCACGCTTCCTCTCGTTAGATGATAAGTATCACTCCCTGCCCTCGGGCCACACTGCAGTTGCCTTTGCCCTAGCAGGCTCCTTGGCCCAGCATCAGCCCCAGCTTAGCGCTTTGGGTTATGGTGTGGCAACCTTAGTTGGACTTAGCAGGCTAAGTCTAGGCCGACATTGGCCCAGTGATGTGCTAGCAGGCGCCATCATTGGTATCTACTCTGCAAACAGAGTAGGTGCCAGGAGCCCACTTTTGCAACTATCTTTTTAGGAGAAATTGATGATTATTGATTTTCATGTCCATATTTTCCCAGATGAATTAGCCCCCAGGGCCATACCCAAATTGGCCCAAGGAGCTGGAATCCCAGCATTTTTAGAGGGAACTCACAAACAGCTACTGCGCTCTTTGGATTGGGCTGGGATTGAAAAAGCTGTAATTCAGCCAGTGGCCACGCGCCCTGAGCAGACAGAGGGGATCAATAGCTGGCTGGCTCAGATTCGATCTGAACGGATTGATGCTTTCGCTGCTATCTTTCCAGGCGCCCCTTCTTGGGAGCGGGATCTGGATAGAATCGTGGAGCAAGGTTTTCGGGGAGTGAAACTCCACCCAGACTACCAAGAGTTTTTTGTGGACGAAAGTGAGCTTTTCCCCTTCTACAAACGAGTTTTTGAAAATGATCTCTATATCCTCTTCCACGCAGGAGTGGATATAGGCTTGCCACCGCCTGTCCACTGCACACCCCAGCGTTTGCGGAAAGTGGTGGATCAGTTCGGCGGCGAGAGAATCATTGCAGCCCACCTAGGAGGCTGGCAAATGTGGGAGCAGGTGGAAACGTATCTTTTGGGAGAATCTCTCTTTTTAGATACCTCTTTTTCCATTCCCTATTTAGGGAAGGAGCGGGCGCGGGAACTGATTTTGGCCCATGGCCCAGAGAAGATCCTCTTTGCCACAGACTCCCCTTGGGCACCACAGCTCAGCGCTGTGGGGCAACTGCAGGAACTGAGGCTTGCGCCTGAGATTTTAGATGTGATTCTGGGTGGCAATGCAAGGAGAATCTTGGAGGGGTGATTTTTTGCAAGTTAATTTAGCATACGGCCAGCGTGGTCTGAATGTGGATTTGCCGGAGGGAACCATCATCATCGAGCCCAAAGCCCAGCCCGCCTTAAGTGGGCAGGTGGAGGCTGTGGCCAGGGCGATCGCTAATCCTGTCGGCACCGAGCCTGTGGGGGAGCTGGCTCGGGGCAAGACTGTTTGTATTGTGACAAGCGATCTTACGCGTCCCGTGCCAAATCGCCCTATCCTGGAGGCTTTGCTTCCTGCCTTGGAGGAGGCAGGAGCAAGGAGGATTAAGATCCTAATTGCCACAGGTCTTCACAGGCCCAACACACGTGAGGAATTGTGTCAGATGTTTGGCGAAGATTTTGTTTCAAAATACGAAATAATCCACCACAGGGCCACCTCTGGTGAGGAGCTGACACTTGTAGGCACTCTCTCAGATGGCACACCTCTGTGGGTGAATCGGCACTATTTAGAGGCAGAGTGCAAAATTCTTACAGGCTTTATCGAACCTCACTTTTTCGCAGGCTTCAGCGGTGGGCGCAAAGCAATCCTCCCTGGTATTGTAGGAGAGGAGACCATCCGGAGGAATCACTCAGCCCATCATCTCAACAACCCTTTGGCCACGTTTGGTCAGCTCGGGGGCAATCCGATCCACCAGCAGATGCTAGAGGGAGCCCAGATGGTGGGGGTGGATTTTATTATTAATGTGGCCACCAACCGTCAGCATCAAATCACTGGGGTCTTTGCAGGGGAGCTTGAGGCGGCACACAGCCGGGGCGTAGATTTTGTGCGGAAAAATGCTATGTTTCCCTTGGATGCGCCCTGCGATCTAGTAGTGACCACAAACAGCGGTTATCCTTTGGATCTAAATCTCTACCAGGCGGTGAAGGGTCTCTCTGCAGCAGCCCAGGTGACAAAGCCTGGCGGCACAATTATCTTGGTTGCTCAGTGCCGCGAGGGGATCGGGGAGGGAGCTTTTGCAGAATTGTTGAAAGGGTCAAAAAGCCCTCAGGAGATTTTGGATCGAATCGCAACGCCAGGCTTCTACAGGGCAGATCAATGGACAGCCCAGATTCTAGCTCGGATTCTCACCCAAATGCGGGTCTATCTATATTCGGAGTTTATACCCAACCATGAGATTGCCCAATGTCATCTTTTGCCTACAGACAATCCAGGGGCCACTGTGGCGGAGATTGTAGGGGATAAAAAAATGCGGATTGCGGTCCTGCCCCAAGGACCGATGGTGATCCCATATTTAACAAAGGAGCGAGAGCAAAATGAAACTACAGGAGTCTGACCTTCTGGCCTTGCGAGAGATCGTGGGCCAGGGGAACGTGATTGTGGAGCGGGAGGAGATGGAGGATTATTGCCACGATGAGATGCCCTCTGTGCACTTTGTGCCAGAGGCAGTGGTAAAGCCCGGGAACACTCAAGAGGTGAGCCAGATCATGAAGCTGGCGAGCCAGCAGAAGTTCCCGGTAACCCCCAGAGGTGCTGGATCGGGCCTCAGTGGGGGAGCTTTGGCTGTGGAGGGCGGCATTGTGCTCTCTTTGGAGAGGTTCAATAAGATCCTAGAAATTGATCAAGAGAACATGATGGCTGTGGTGGAACCAGGAGTGCTTACAGGGCAGCTGCAAAAGGAAGTGGAGGCCCAAGGCCTATTTTATCCTGTGGATCCAGCAAGCTTGGATAGCTGCAGCATCGGTGGCAACTTTGCTGAAAACGCAGGTGGCCCCCAGGCTGTAAAGTATGGGATTACTCGCCATTATGTCACAGGGATTGAAGCTGTCTTGCCAAGTGGCGAGATTATCACCTACGGTGGCAAGCTGGTGAAGAATGTTACAGGCTACGATTTGCTGCATATCCTGCTGGGCTCTGAGGGAACTTTGGCTATCGTGACCAAAATCATCGTAAAACTTATTCCTCTGCCCAAACATAGGATTGATCTTTTGGTTCCCTTTCCAAGCTTTCAGGATGCAGCAGATACTGTGATGAAAATTTTCCAAAGCAGGATCACCCCCTCAGTTTTGGAATTTATGGACAAGGCAGGAGTTAAATCCTGCGAGGCCTTTTTAGGCAAAGAGCTGCCTTTCAGCGATGCTGAGGCGCAGCTGATTGTGGGACTGGATGGCAACAGCGAGGAGCTATTGGAAGCTGAGTGCGAGATCATCGGGGAGCTGTGCCTGGAGGCAGGAGCCGATGATGTGTTGGTGGCAGATACCCAGTTTGCTAAAGATAGCCTCTGGGAGGCACGCAGAGAGCTTTTGGAGACCCTCAAGGCTATCAGCGAACAGGTGGAAGTTGAAGACGTTGTTGTGCCCAGGGCCAAGATCCCTGAGATGATCCGGGCCACAGTGGAGATCTCAGAGGAATCGGGGATCCCCATTGTAAACTGGGGCCATGCAGGGGATGGTAACATCCACGTGGCTATTATGAAAAAGGACATTTCAGACGAGAAATGGGAAGCAGAGCTTGAGGGAGTAATTGAGAAAGTTTTTCAAAAGGCCATCGAGCTTGGCGGCAGTATCACAGGCGAGCATGGCATCGGTTACCTGAAGCGCAAGCAGATGCCAATGGCAGTGGGTCAGACGGAGCTGGAACTAATGCGGAGAATCAAAGCTGCCTTCGATCCAGATGGAATCCTCAATCCAGGAAAGATAGTGTAGTTGAAGCCGGCCCTCGGGGCCGGCTTTTTGCTGCCTAGCATAATTCAGTTGTCAAAATGCATACGGTATACATTTTAAAATGCGTTGCACACTACGGGCAGGTATGATAAGATAGTACAGAATGGAAAAATATTTAAATTTTTTAAGCGAGGAGATATGGCAGATGAAAAACGAACATTTGCAGGCCTTGGGCATTACGTCCCTAGGTGAAGTACACTGGAATCTAGAAGTAGCGGAACTAGTCGAAGCATCCCTGAGTCGAGGCGAGGGCGTACTGAGCTCCACAGGAGCTATAACTGTGAATACAGGCAAATATACAGGCCGTTCACCTGGAGATAAATTCATAGTTGATGAACCAACTATTCATGATGAGATCTCTTGGGGTTCCGTAAACAAAGCTATTTCCCAGGAGAAGTTCGCACAAATTTACGGAAAACTAATAGCTTACCTTCAAAACAGAGAACTCTTTGTATTCGAGGGCTTTGTGGGTAAAGATCCAGCGCACAGAATTGGTTTGCGGGTAGTCAATGAGCTAGCCTGGCAGAACATCTTTGTCCATCAGCTGTTTGTGCGTCCACAAGCAGAAGAGCTGGAGGATTATAAGGAAGATTTCACTATTATCTGTGCCCCTGGTTTTAAGGCAGATCCAAAAGTCGACGGCACAAACTCCGAAGCCTTCATCATTGTGAGTTTCGAGAAGAAGGTAATCATCATCGGCGGTAGCAGCTATGCCGGTGAGATGAAGAAATCAGCTTTCTCAATCATGAACTACCTCTTGCCCAAGCGCGGAGTGATGCCCATGCACTGCTCTGCTAACGTAGATGAGGAGGGCAATAGCGCCCTGTTCTTTGGTCTATCGGGCACAGGTAAAACCACCTTATCTGCAGATCCGGATCGGAAGCTCATCGGCGATGACGAGCATGGCTGGAGCGAAGAGGGGATTTTCAACTTTGAGGGCGGTTGCTATGCAAAGACCATCAATCTCGATCCTGAGCATGAGCCGGAGATCTGGGGTGCAATTCGTTTTGGTTCAGTGAT
>ENA-UOOE01002301-UOOE01002301.1-fermentation-metagenome-genome-assembly--contig:-NODE-2301-length-13952-cov-27.153414_pt1 | contig 13952 bp, 13 predicted proteins | sample MGYA00245776_ERZ724021 | MGnify/ENA primary metagenome ERZ724021 (study PRJEB28704, sample SAMN03018321) | fermentation metagenome | biome: anthropogenic terrestrial biome; feature: soil...
TTGATAGGCCTGATCCTCGCCAGTGCACTGACGGGATTGGGAGCGGTAATAACCATGGACGGATGGGAGGTCGACCCTGCTCGGACCGCCGACCAGCTCAGCCAGGCTTTAATAAACGGAATCAAAAAGCAGGCGGAAGGGGCAGAGTGATCAGGATAATCCTCGCCTGCAGAGGAACGGGGGGGACGGTTCAACCGTCCCCCCCGTTCGTTGGTTAATTATTCATTATCACCTGTTCACTGTTCATTACGGCACCGCCTCATATTTGGTAGTAGTGGTTATTCTGTACATTTTCATTTCAGATGTTATTATAATCAAGTACTGTTCTGCCCCTGTTCTTCCGGCACCAGGGCTAGAACAAAATCTCTAATCGCTTTTGCACTGTTCAGCGCCTGCCGCATATCCTGCTCCTCCAGCATTAGTTCCATTGGATACCTTGGCTGAACACCGTAGGCTGTCAGATCGGAGCATTGGTCGGCTATATCTTTAAAAGTATCGGACAAATTCGAGCAGAGTTTGCACAATTCATTCAGATCATGTATCTTGGGCGGATTTATATCGTACAGAACAAGATAACCTTTAAGATATTTCTCAGCCGATTGCTGGGAAAGATAGCAGATAATTTCTATGGGAGCAGGATGCATATTGAGCAAATACCCGGCACTGCTTAAATCCATTTCCGCAAGTCTTTGCCACTCCTGTGCTCGTATCCGGTTATCCATATAGCACCACTCCCTCTTGGGCTATTTGTCGCTCAATAGTGGGGGTAGATTTACGCTGATTAAACTTATTTTTTTTGCTGACGATCACATCTACCGGCATTGTCTTTTTATCCCGAATTGCTTTGTGAATCAATCTCATTGCATCAATTTCGCGAATGTCTGCGTTCTCCGGCATTACTACAAAAAGATCCAAGTCTGAATCAGCATGTGGCGTACCATTAGCATAGGAACCAAACAGGAATATTTGTTCCACAGGAACGGTCTCTACTATGATATCTTTAAGAATATTCAACTCATCCTGTATTCGTTTTTCCATATCGGTGCCTCCGTCTATTTTTAGCATACCCCATTAAACTCAGGAAAGCCGTCCCCTTGCCTCCTTCTCGGTCCTAATTTAGAGAAGCAGAAGAACCGTCCCCTTGCTTCCCTTATTCACTATCGGTAGCCGCAGCGTTTGCTTCGGCCCCGGTCCAATCAGCGGCATTATAGGCTTCTTTGCCGGTCAGGGCAGCAAACTTGGCTTTGCTCTCAGCCAATTGCGACTGCAGATTTTCCAGGTCTATTCTGGCTTTTTCGCAAGCAACCCGGGCTGAGGCCATGGAGCTGCCCGAGGGCTGCAGTTCATACTCGGCCGCCATACCCAGCTCATATTTCAGTTGGACCACTTCCAGGTCCTTGGCCGCCATTTTATATGATTTCTGAGCTGCCTCCACCTGCGCCTCCAGGGCGTCGATAGCCAGATACAACGACTCCACCGTGGCTTTGCTGTCGCGCCGCGCCTGTTCATAGGCTATACTGGACAGTTCCAGGTCAATACCTTTCATTCCGTAAATCTGATTAGGAAATAGCCAGCGCTGTTTGCTCTCTTCTATCTCGTAATTGGCTTTAGTCTCCAACAACAATATCGACTCATTAGCCGCCCGGCCTAGTTCAGTTGCCAGCGCTTCGCGGGGATAAACTTCAATCACCGGCCGGCTGGACAGGTTGGGAGTCCAACCGTCTTCTTTGCCCAGCAGGGCCCGTAAAGACGCCACCGCGCTTTCATAACCCGCTTCCTGGGCCTTTACCCCCTCCTGGACCTGTTTCAGCCCGGTATCGGCCTGCTCGAATTCATAATCCCCTACCAGGCCTACCGTCCGGGCGATACCGCTTATCTGCAGCTGGCGCTGGGTATTTTCCAGATTGATGCGGGCATAGGCCAGATTATTATGCTCTCTCAGGCACGCGGTATAGGCGGATATGACGTCTTTGGTCAGAGTATTCTTCTGGGCCTGCAGGGCTTTACGGGCGGCGTCATAGCCGATCACGGCCTGCTGGTAATTATTTATCACCTGCTGAGAAGCCGGATCTACCCAGCCCTGTTCCGGTATCAAACCCACCGTCTCTGCCGCCTTGTCTCTGATCAGTTCGGTCTTCTCTACCTGCAGGGAAGCCTGACGATAGCCGGGGTTGCTCTTGGCCGCCAGCTCCAGGGCCGCTGCAATGCTCAGGGACTCTCCCCCGCCGGACTCGGCCATGGCCAGGGCCGGCGCTGTCATCAGAGACAATATTGAAAATACCATGGTTACAGCAATTATCCGCATCTTCGACATGAATATATACCACCTTTTCCGACTGGTTGGTCATTTTTCTAAATTATAGAAGAACCCTGAACTCCTGTCAATAAAAACAGGACCGGATTCCGAAGAACCCGGTCCTGCAGCATAGATTGTTTATTACTGATTGATGATCACGGTCTGAGTACCGGCATCCCATCCAACCACAGCGCCTAAAGCTTCTGCCGCATAACGGGCAGGCAGCATGGTTCTGTCGCTGGTGATTTCAGGAGCTACGTCGGCTACCGCCGATTCGCCATTGACGGTGTAAGTGGTGCTGCCAATGGTGAACACTACTACCGTGTCGCCCTTGGTCAGGGTTACGGTCTGAGCAGTCTGATCCCAAACAACTTCTGCACCCAGGGTTTCGGCCATGTAACGCATGGGCACATAAGTGCGGTCGCCCTTAATATAAGGAGATGCATCCATTACCTTGTTAACGCCGTTGACGGTGTAGATGTTGGAGCCGACCTTGAAGCTGATGCTGGCTCCGGCGCTGGCCGGGGTCACGCAGTTGGCGACAATAACATCGCCGGCCGAGGTTTCGCTGTATTTGGTGCTAGTCCCCGTTGAACCAACCCATTTTGTCTCGTCATAGCCTTCGTCCAGGGCGGTGCTGCCGCTGCCAGTACCCGCAGCCTCAACCAGGATAGCTTTTACCGGGCCTTCGGGAGCGCTTCTGAAGCCGGTCACATAGACTTCGGACAGCTTGAGGGTGCTGGCCACGGTGCTGTCGTCCTTGATCTTAATGGTCAGCTCATCATTATCGGAATTCAGTTTGACGGAATCAGTTTCCAGATCGCCTTCGGTAACCTCGACCACAGGTTTCTTATAGAACTTGTAGCCTTCGTCCAGAGCCACAACGATCTGACCGTCCTTGAGGATGGCTTCCTTGTCGTTCTCAACGATCAGGATATCGGCTACCTGCTGGTTCTGGCTGCCGACCACGACATCTTTTACGCCTTCGGCCTTAATGGTTACGGCCGGTTTTACCTCGGCCACCTTAACGGTGCCTTCCGCTCCGGCGCTGCCGCCGACGGTAACTTCAATCGGACCCTCGAAGCCGGGTTCGACATAGACTTTGCCTTTTTCTACCAGGAGTTTGCTGCGGGAGCCGCCGCCAGCAGGCACAGTGTACTTAAGGGTTCTGCCCTTGCTGTCCTTTATATAGGCGTCGGTGCCGCTGCCGCTGGAAAGGGCACTATAACCCTTCTGCACGGTGATAGTCGGCTTAGTCTGCCATTTTACCCCGGAAGGCAGTTCGAAAGTGACCGTCCTGCCAGCAACTAAACTGCCGGCAACTTCCTCTTCAATAATGAAGGAGCCGATCTTCACATCGGTTTTGCCAGCGGTCGCTTCTGTAACGGTGTCTTCGGTTACCGTAACATTGTAGCTACCGTATTTAGCTACCACCAGTTCGACTTTGTCCAGTTCTTTGTTCGTGGTAGGATCGGCCGGAGCTTTGACTTTAGCGACAATATCTCCGGTCTTGTTGGGATCTTGGGGGTCAATGGACATGCCGCTGATAACTATACGGCCAATTCCACTAGTGCGGGTTAAACTTGCTAATGGAATAGTTAAGACATTGCCTGGTTTCGTTATATTAGCAACAGGAACAGTACCAGTTATTCCCCATTGTCCAGTTACAGTTACATTACTGGGGATATCCCAGTTAAAGTCATCATCTTCCTCAAACTCTATTTCCAAGTTACCTGTTAAGGCACCGGAAGATTCATTACCTATGCAGACACTATTTTCAGTGATAATGATGTCGCCGATTGGGCTGACGCTATCACTGATGGTCTTCACACTGTCTACCGTGACGTTGAATGAGCCAACGTTCGAGATTTTACCCATGGATACGGTACTGCCGTTCTGGAATATGCCGGTACCGCCCACGGAGATTTTGAGTTCATCGGAACTGCTACCAGTCATAGTTACGGTATTGAACGGAATCATAATTTTAGCCGAGCCGAACTGTGTACCTGGATTATATACCTCATAGGTTACGCTTTTATTGCCATTACTAAGCGCTCCAGCGTCTGTAGCAACCTTACCAGTATCAGATTTAGGGGACGGAGCACTATTAAATTTTAGCTCCGAGGGCAAGGTTACGGTCAAATAATCACCATTGCCGGAACCATAAAGCGACCCAATATCGGAAATAGATACTATGAGTTGTGCCTTAGCAAGATCACCTATAGACGCAATTTCTCCCGGTCCGGAGTAGCTGTAGTCGACTGCGGCGGCCTGAGCCACTGAAGGCGCGATCAATGCCGGGGCTATAAAGCTCATGCAGAAGACAAATGCTATCGCTATCGCTATAGCCTTGTTTCTCTTTAACATTTATTTTCCTCCTTTATCATTAAGAATATAATTTACTGTTTGTCAGGTAATCGACCCGTAGGTCAAGCGATCTGGTGCGATATACCCCCTCTCCCAGTGTATGGCCTGATTTTGCAGATGATCGTGAAGAACCTGACTTAACGTCGATCCATACCTTTCTTCACAGTATTTATGTATGGCTGTAATTTAAGACGCAAACGGCAGCGTCTTTGTTCCATATATTTGCTGAAAAATCTACCGGATAACAGAAAAAACTGCCGGTTTTTCACCGGCAGCTTTTTGACATTATAATGCGGCTCAGTTCTGCTGCTCCGTCTTTATACTGTATTGTCCCTGCTCCACCGTGACCACCACCGTTCCCTGGGTATCGGTACGATATACCTTAATTTCCTGCTCGTCCAAGCGTTTTAGGACCTCGGGATAGGGATAGCCGCTGCGGTTCTGTGAAGGCACAGTGATAACGGCGGCTTCGGGCTGCACCTGCTGCAGGAATCCCAGGCTGGAGGCGACCGAGCTGCCGTGGCGGCCCACTTTGAGGATATTAGCCTGGATGCCGGCGTTGGTAAGGGTTTTTTCCACCCGCTCCCCGGCGTCGCCGGTGAATAGGAATTTTATTCCCCCTGCCTGCAGCAGGCACACTACGGAATAATCGTCCGGGTCATGATCCGCGTCCTCGTCATAAAAATCGGGCCATTTCTCAGTGCCGGTCAGGAAGCGGAGCGTGATATCGTCAAAAGCTACGGTTTGCTTGTTGTCCTCTTCCCGGGGGATCCCGGCGGCGCTCAGCAGCCGGAGATAAGATTCATGGGACCAGGCATCAGCGCCAAAACCGCTGTCAATCACTTTATCAATCTTAAAGGTTTTGACGATCTGGGACAGGGCCCCGATATGTTCGGGATCGGGGTGAGTGGCTACCAGCAATTCGATTTTCTCCACTTTCTGAGCCTGCAGGTAATCCACTACCCGCTCGGCGTCTTTGGCGCTGCCGGTATCAATCATTATATGTTTGCCGCCGGGTAGATCAATAAGGATGCTTTCGCCGCTTTCCAGATCCAGAAAATGGACCCGGGTAGTCGTATTGGGTTTTTCCTCCTCTTGCTGCTCTTCTATTACCTGGGGCGAGGTGAGGACCGCGTTATTGTTGGCCGCATCCCATTCCACCTTGGCGCCGATAGCTTCGCTGATAAAGCGCAGCGGGACCATAGTGCGACCGAAATAGATCCGGGCCGGCTCATCCAGCCTTACTTCCTCGTCATTGACAAAGGCGGTTTTCTCCCCGATGGTGATCCTGATCTTCAGCCCCTCTTTCCGCAACTGGGCGGTCTGGCTGCGGTGGTCCCAGTCGATATTCATATCCAGGGCCTCGCCGATCACCCATACCGGCGCCAGCATCCTGCCGTTGACTATCACCGGGGGCGACTCCACCATGGATAACTGCTTCCCGTCCAGAACTAAGCCCGGGTCTGCGGCCTGAACCGCCCCCGGCAGTATCAGGCATAAGGCCAAAGCCAGCACTGCCATCTGCAAACAGCGTTTAAACATTTGTATTCCCTCCTTAAATATTTGTTTATTCACCGGTTTCCGTAAATATACCTGCCGACTTCATTTTTTCCTCCAACTCGGGCGGCCATACCAGCGGGTTCCCGACCCAGGGGCGATCCGGGCGTATCCTCTGCTGCTGCTGCAGCAGCAGCCGGTTCAAGTCGGACAGCTGCCGGGCATAGTCTTCCACCTTATTCTTATCCTTATTATCAGCCGCCGACCGCATCCGGTCCTCCAGAAAATTGGCTAATACCACATAGGGATCTATATTATTGGGATTGGCGGTAATAGTCCCGGACAGCACTGAAACAGTCAGCTCCGCGTCGCCCAGCAGGGCCGCGCTTTCAGCCAGCCTTCGTCTTAGCTGCAGGTTTTGGAGTTTAAGCCGGTCGGCAGTTCTGATCTCGGTTTGGGTCTTCTGGAATAAAGCCGTTGCCGCCTGGCGTTGCTCCCGGTCCAGGCCTTGGTACAGCACAGCGTCCAGATAAGCGGCTTCAGCTAGATATTCGGCATTAAAAGAATCCCGGGCCGTTGCTTTGCTGAAGCAAGCTCTGGCTTCATTCAGCATCTGGGCTCTCTGTGACCCGTCGTCAGTCTCAGCTAATTTAACCAGCAACGTCTCCCCCTTCTGGGCGTAATGATGGGCCGAGCAGAAACTGGACCCGGTTATGCCTAAAGTTAGAGCGATAATAATAGCCAGAGATATACTGCCATATTTATTTACGCCGGTGGGCTCAGTTTTCTTACTGTCCCGGTAATGATAATAGAGGGCGTTAATCACTGCCAGCAGCGACCACAGGAGTACGGCCATGGCGCCGAAGGACATGTCAAAATCGAATATGGAGTGGGCTAATAAGCCCGCCGCCGCTGTTGTCACTCCCCAGGCCGGAATCCATTCTTCTTTATTCATGCGCTTGCGGATCTGATAGAGGCAATAGCCCCAAATCCCCAGCACGGCCAGGAATGCCAGGAAACCAACGGTGCCGGCCTCGATCCAGACCTGCAGAAAGTGGTTATGGGCTTCGGTGGTCCAGGTCAGGTAGTCCTGGTACTGATGGTAGAGAGCGTTCCAGCCGCCGGCTCCGGTACCGTTTACAGGATTATCCTTGACCATCTCCCAGCCCCAGCGGTTGAAATCAAGCCGGCTGACAAAGCTGGTAGACTGCGGATCCAGCAATCCGGAAAGCTCCTGGATAAGATTCTGTTCCCCCAGAGATTTCCGGCCCAGAATCCCCAAAGGTATCGCCGCCAGCAACGAAGCGGCCACCGCCGCCACCGCTGTTACCCCGGTCCCCCGGATATGATGCAGGTATACCAATCCCCGCCACAGGGCCAGGGCCAATGCCGCCGTCAGCAAGGCCAGCAGCAGATAAACGGCGGCCCCGTCCTGTTCAGCGATTACCGCCGGATAAAATTTAATATAGGAAGCCAGGCCCCCGATAAAGGAAAAGGCCAGGCCGTACAGGGCCTTGAGCCTGGAAATGCCGGGCATGCCCGCTACCAACAGCAGGGCCGCCAGGCCATAGATGAGCCAGGCCCCTTTGGACATTGAGGCCAGAACCACCAGGCTCATAACAGCTCCGGCCAGCAGATAAATAAACTGCAGGCCCGGACGCCGCTCTCTGGTCCACAAAGTTACCCCGATTACAACCGTTACCGCCAGGTAGGCGGCCATGGTATTGGGATATTGCAGAGTCGAGTAAATCGCCCGGCCGTCAAAAGCACCGGTTATCTGGGCATACCCCAGAGCCGCCAGTATCCCCGCACCGGCTACGCCGAACCCGGAAGCCAGCATAACCTGCAGTAAAGCCTCAATTCTTTCGATCTTTTTTAATACCTGGCTGATGATCCAGAAGATGACGAAGTAGTTTAATATCCGTAAGAATCCATAGAAGGCATCCCCGGGGTGTACGGCCCCGATCAGGGACAGCAGGTAGGCCCCGGCATAAGCCAGAACCGCCCAATCCAGGGGAGTATGTAAAAAAGTATAGTCCTTGCGTCTTATCTTATCGGCCCATAATAATATGAAAACTATGGCGGTAAATATATGATAAGGAAACATATTTCTGTCAAAAAACAGCCCCTGGATGTACGGAGGATAAAAAACCAGCAGCAGCGCCGCACAAAAGATAATTAGACTCAGCCATTTCCCCATACTGTCCCCCCGGCCAGGATTTTGGGCCGGCATTTTGGAGCTGTTCTTATTCTGTTTTTTTTTCGCCATTTTCCTCTCCCAAATCTTTAAAATAAGCTATTATCAGTATACTAAAAAACTGCTCCGAAGACAGCCTTCTTTTGTCGCAACCCTACTCAATCGGAAGCAGAATATGAGATCACTGATCGGTTAACGGAGCCGGTTTTGTCTCGTCTTCCCGCTGGCTCATCTCCCGCTGAATAAAATTTATCCTTTGCTCAATCCGCTGCATATGCTGCAATATCTCCCCCATGGTTTTGCCCAGCAAGGCTCCCCACTCCATCATTTGCCGGCTGTAATCGTTCTCGTCCGATTCCTTGGCCTGATCCAGCAGTTGACTGAGTTTCAGGCCCCTTTCCTGAATCTGCAGAACGGTGATTTTACTGCTCATTATCTCCAGAATGATACCGTTAGCCAGCAGGAGCATGCAATTACGCTTCCCTCCCGAGGGGATATCCTTAATACTGCTTACATCCACATAACCGTAGACACAGTCCCCAGACACGATTGCCCGCCGCATTTTCAACGGAATCAATACCCGCTCCGGCGACAGGAAGCAGGGCATGACCGATTTGCGCTGCAGCCTTTCCCGGATGAGCCGGCGCTGGTACTTTATATCCAGGCCATAGCTGTGCAGCAGCCCTTTCAGCACCGACCTGATCTTACGCCGGTCCAGCAGAACTTCCCCGCTCCGGGCGATTATCTCGCTGACGTCCCCTTCATCCGAATATATCGGCCGTATGGCTATGACCTGGTCCCGAATCTGTTCCACCTTTATGTAATCCACATTACCCCTCCCCCTTTATCCCCATTAAGTCATGGCTGGGGGGCCACAACCAAAAATAAAAATACTCCAACAGTTCTGCTATTTTTCTTGACGCGGAATTCAGGGAATTTATAAGGAAGAACGCGGAAGAAAACTTTAATAAATTCCGCGTATTTCCCAGAGATTCCGCAGGCTCCGCGTCTGTTTTTTTATAATGAATCTGGTCGATCTGCGTCTGTTTTCGTATTAATAAATCTGTGATAATCTGTATAATCTGTGGTTATTTATTATTAACGCTCCCTGCCGGATCAGTCCTCATTCCTTAATCAAATTCAGTTCCCGGGCAAAGTTTTCACTCAGGCCGTACATGCCGCGTTTATTTCCCCGGATTATACGTTTATCAGTGGAAATGTGGGCTATAAGGTTCAATCCCGGATCTTTTCCTCCCACCCGGTAGCCCATATCCTCCAGGCATTGCAGTATTTCCCGGTAATACAGCATCCCGGGATAAGCCCGCCGCAAAAGCGCCATTACCTCATTGCGCAAGGAGTCGCCCTTCAATTCGATCCCCGGCTCGCTTTCATCCGCTGCTGCTCCTCCGGCTTGAGCTTCATCTGCCGGTTCTGGGACCGGCTCGGCCCCAGAGGATTTCAATTCGTCCACTATCTCCTGTCCCTCCATCTGCACCAGCCATTGTTCCAGGGGATCCATTTCCAGACGAATCAGCCGACATTCCTCCGCCAGCTGTTTTATCTTTTTCTCCCGCTCTTTCAGTTCCCGGTATTTTTGCTCCAGCCACTGGCGATTAATGCTTATAAGCTTATTTTTGTCCATATCCCATTGATCCATAGCAGCCATCCCGCCCCTTTTAAAACAATTACAACCAATCTAAATAAATATTAGCATCAGTTATAATTTATGTAAACACTTTTTGTCAATATTCTCTTCACTATTTGTTTTTATTGTAATTGGTTTAGAAAATAAAAAAGCCCCAAGCAGCTTTTTAATCAAGCCTACATGTAGGGGCTTCTCCTTTAATTTCTGGTTCTTCAATGGAAAATTAATTTGAATGCTAATTATATTTTTCCCCTTTATGCGCCTACAAATCTTCCATTTTTATTACCGGTATTTCTTTAATGGTGACAAGTTGATAATCATTGGTCAAAAATACATCTGCCCGTTGAGTAATTGCTGTAGCAAGGTGAATGGCATCCGGCATTTTGAATTTATAAACTGCTCTGATTCGAGCCGCCTCCTCGGCTACCCGGTCATCAACCGGGTACACCCTTAAATGCGGCATTTGAAACATAAGCTTGATTTGATCTAATGCCATCCAGTTTCCCTCTCGGTATGGCTTGACAGCACATTCCGCAAACGCCAGGACAGAAGCTATAAGCTCCAATTTCCCTTGATTGGCGGCAGCATCAATCAAAGGAACTACCTTTTTACCTAAAACTTCCCGGGCAAACAAAGCAATAAATACATTTGTATCTAAAGCTATACATTTGTTATTTTGCAGAAAGCTTTCTATTCCCATGCTGCTTCCCGTTCCTTCTGCAAGTACTCCAGCGGTTTATCCCCCCAGGCATCCTGGCAGCACCCATAAGCAGCTGATGCCCAATTCTCTGGTTTTTTCATAATTGATATACGGCCATTTCTGTCGCTGGTCATGATTAAAATATCGCCAGGTCTTACCTGGGCATCCTCACGGATCCGAGCCGGAATTACTACTTGACTTTTAACCCCCACTTTTACTTCCTCAACCACGCCAAACATAATAATACCCCCTTGCTATATCGTATCCCTATTATACGTAATAGTAGGTCAAATTACAATATTGTAAGTCATATGCAATATTGCGTCTTACATGCTGGCAATAAGAGATTCGCATATTGTGGACATAGGGCTCAGGGAAAGAAGTTAGCAATGTCTATCTGGAAATAAAATGCAATCCGGTCACTTGCTTTTTCTAATATCCGCCACTTATAATTATCTTAAAGGCGGTTATCCGGTTCGCCAGGATAGGGAGGCGGCTGTTTTGAACATCCCTTTTGAAACGCGAAAAGAGACTTTCACGTATGGCGATTATCTCAAATGGTCGGATGAGGAGCGGTGGGAAATAATAAGCGGCGTACCTTATTTAATGAGCCCGGCTCCTTCTCCGGAGCACCAAAGATTATCTATGGAAATCGGCCGTCAATTGGCAACTTACCTTCAAGGAAAAAACTGCGAGGTCTTCTCGGCTCCTTTTGACGTGCGTCTGCCCCTGGGAGATGAAAAAGAAGAAGATATAGTAAATGTAGTACAACCCGATCTGGTCGTAATCTGCGACCGGACCAAGATAGATAAACGCGGCTGCAAGGGAGCCCCTGACCTTATCATTGAAATACTGTCCTATTCAACTGCCAAAAAGGATCTCAACGAAAAATTCAACCTATATGAACGCAGCGGGGTAAAAGAATACTGGGTTGTATTCATAGGGGAAGAAGCGGTGGAAGTTTATCAATTGAACGAAGATATGAAATATGAAAAAACCGGCACTTACCAGAGCAAGGACCGAATCAGCCCGGGAATCCTTCCCGATCTGGAAATTGACCTGGAACTGGTCTTCCGGAACAGAATCGTTGCCGAATAGGTAATTTACTTGACGATTCTAACTGTCCCCGGACTTATTCTTAACCTATATATTGGCCGTTCTATCACCTCTTGCCAAGCGGTGCTTCCGCCGGCGCCAAAATTTCATATCGTCTAAGAATTGCCTGCCGAAAAGAATCAGAAATGTCATGCCAATCCAGCACATCTACCATAAAAGGTAAATCAGATTCGGAGAAATCATCTCTTAGTGCCTCCAGACGATGCAAATCAAGTTTTTCTTTGCCAATGAGTACTAAATCAATGTCCGAATACCTATAGGCCTGGCCTCTAACCCGAGAGCCAAAGATCCACACTTCGTATTCAGGTATATGTTGGTATAAGATGCTTTTTATCATTTCCAGATACTTGGTTTCAATATCAATCATTGGTTTCCCTCAATCTCTCCAATAAATAACGGGCATCACGCACGAATGGCTCTATCAGAGAATATACCGCGTCGGCTTCTTTTTGGTTGTATGTGTGCACTGACAAATTGCGAGCCTCAGCATAAGCAAACCAGGTCAAAGGATCGCGAATCAAGCCGCACCGTGCGGCAAGACGGAATAAATCCTTACGGGTCCGGGCATGGTCCGCTTCTTCCGGAGTCCGATTCTCGCGAATCCAACGGCGCATAAATTTCCAGCATAATTCATAAACAATTTCAAAATGTTGAATTGCACCAGACCTGATGGCATTGCGGGTAATTTCGTCCTGGGCGGCCATAAAGGCTTCATCTTTTGAACGTTCAGCTACAGATTCCAACTGCAGCTGAGCCTTTTCAAAATTTGACAGATCCAGACCCACGGTGATTCCTCCTAGCTTATGATATAATAATTATACCCCAGTAAAAGCCTTCTAAAAATGCCGGGGGAGCCTTTTCTCCTATCCAACTAATCTAGTTCTGACCCGCCTGTTTTCAGGCAACATTACTGATATGCCTAGGCTATCGTCAACCACGCTGACGCTTGGATGGTAAACCTTCATTGGTTACGTCCTGTATCCTGCTTAATACATCCGTTATCAAATCACCGAAGTATATCAAATACTCCGGATTCAGTATATAGACGGATTTTACAGCACTTTCAGGCGTGTCGACCAGGAAATCGAAGTCCAAGTTCTTCTCCAGTTCTTCATCCTTATACCAGAGCGAATAGGCAGACACGGATATGTGATCATGTAATTTATATTCAGGTTCCATTTTCGTCGCTGTCGTTCCAGTTGGGGCGTGAGTATCCTTATTGACAGAGGCCTTTTCTGCGCTTTTCGGTTCTCGGCTCTGCTCTTTGGCGGTATCAGGACAGGAATCATCTTTGCCACTCTCACGCCTCACTACTAATCCCTTAACCTGATAGCCATCAAGTTTAAGAAACAAGTCGCCATCATAGCCATGGTCAAGCATGAATGCATTCAGGTGTTCAACAGCCTCAAATAGGCGCAAGACCCGATATAACTGATCTTCGTCCAACCTGTCCATGATAAAGGTATTCCTGAGGATTTTCTGTTCTTCCTCGTAAATATCATTAAAAGACAGCCCATAAATCTGATATCCAAGATATCGTTGTTCAATCAGGTACGGTACTATGGTATCTTTGTCGAACCCATAAATCCCGTCGGCGTATTCTTCCTCGTCTGCAATACGAAACATATCCTCTTCATAATCTTCATCAGAATAATCCGGATTTACATACGCATGTTCGTTTTCATCGTCCCCACCCCTAAAGCCGAATCTGCCAAAATCAAAATCCTCCTCTTCCTCTGCGTACATTCGGGTCTTGCCGTAGTTCGTCATCCGAACCTTGATCTGGGAAGCGTCGGCATCGTCATATATAGCCCAACCGCAGCGGAAGTAGCACATCATGCCGTTCATTATGACTTTGCATATCTCTTCTATGTCCTCAATGTGCTCATAAACCATACTGAAGACCTTTTCATAAGCAAATTCATTTACCCGGCGTTTGCTTCTGTCCTGCCATATATCATAGCAAAGGAAGATAACCGGGATGGAAATCAGGGATGCCGCTATGTTTATCAGCAGTCCCCTTAAATCCCCATTGCCAATCCAATTGACCGTAACAGCATATAACAGAACCCCGGTAAGAGACACCAGCAACTTGGGCACGGCCTTAAAAAACCCATTCCTGATTCCGCGGAAT